>Ga0265297_10000368_pt1 | contig 141912 bp, 131 predicted proteins | sample Munlanlwell13791_FD_192502 | JGI IMG/M metagenome (GOLD analysis project Ga0265297, IMG submission 192502) | Leachate microbial communities from a municipal landfill in Southern Ontario, Canada - Leachate well 137-91 | ecosystem: Engineered > Solid waste > Landfill > Unclassified | place... | reverse complement strand
AATCTCTTCCCTTTCATTACGCTGTCCTCCCTTATATGGTTTTCCTTTATCAGGAAGGACTCCATTTGAAAATGGATCAGTTTCCGGGGGGAAGGTCACCCTGATGCGGGAGTTAAAAAGGGAACTCCCCATCTTTCTCTATTCGAACCGGGATAACGTGGAGAAGTTTAAGCATCGGATGGAAATGGAACTCCTCTATAAATTGTCGATGAACAGAGATGCTGAATTCGGACGGATTCTTCAGTATAAGGCGTTATCTCTGGCAAAGAACTGTCAGAGCTATTTAGAAATTGCCCTAAAGACATCTCAGCAAGCCGATACGGACCGGGAGTCACTGAAAGAGCAGATCCTCGGCGAAAGGAGAAACTACGTGCAGATCCACGAAGACTTGATCGCCATAAGCCGAGCCCAGTCAATTCACACCCGCACTAATATTGAAAAGTATCTCGACCGCTTTAAACGACCGCTTCACGATAAGCTCGTGGACACCTTACGGCATGAAATGCCCCAATGGCGGGGGAACCTGTGGAAACTTACCCGCCACTATGAGGAATGGCTGCGGGAGAATCTGATTGTTGAGCTCGATGAAATTTCCGCAAAGGAACACAAAAACTTCTTCGGCACCTTGATGAAGGCCCATGCCGCCCTGGACCGCTATCTGGAGTCATTCCGCGCCCTCCTGGGCGCCAATATCGAAAGAGTACTGGGCATCAAAATGGCCCCGGCAGAGTGGAAGCTTGAAGTGACGCCTCCCTCTCGCCCAGACATCAGCATCGGGCATGTTTTTCTGTTCCATTTTGATCTGTTGTGGTTTCTTATCCCCATGGCCATTTTTCGCGGCCATTTCGAGCGGCATTTTATCAATCAGCTTGCCAATCAGGTCTATGTCAACACCTCCCGTCTCGCCTCCCAGTGGGAAGAACGGATCAACAGGGCCATCGAAGAAATGAGGAAACAGGCGGCCAATTATATATGGGATGAAATGGCTACAATCGAAGCTCTACTCTCTCAGAATCCGGGGCGAACTGAAGATATCATGCGAATGTCGACGGAGTTAGAGACGGCAGTCCGCCGCTTGAAAGCACATTAAATAGAACAGTTAACCTGCAGAACGTTTGGCTGAACGGTGTGTATTCCCACCCGTATAGAGGTTGTTTATGAAAGTCCGCGTATGTGCTCAGCTTCATGCATATTTTACCGAAGGGCCACGGCGTTTCGTTACATTCATCATCAACTGCATGGAGAGGGGGGGCTTCTGATAGCTGGAACCCACTGTGACCAAACATAGAATACCGATTCTGCAATTTCTTATTGACAAAAGTATTCCATTTGACTAAATGACGCGCGTCGTAAGGATTGCTTTTCTTAATTGAACAGGTGATGGGGTTCATCTTTAACCGCTTTTATTGCTGATAACTCCTGAAAAGTCCCCGTTAAGGAGTTATCAAATGGAAACAATTTATCTTGTCGCGGCATTCTGGTTTTTCGCCGCCGTCTTGTCCACCGCCCTTGCCAACCGCCTGAAAATATCTATTGCCCTGATGGAAATCATCGTCGGCACCATCATCGGCTTTGCCGCTTTCCAACTCGGTTACTTTGATAAACTGTCTCTGCACGCAGACTGGATGAAGTTCTGCACTGGCCTCGGCGCTATGTTGTTGACGTTTCTCGCGGGTGCAGAGTTAGATCCCGACGTCATGAAATGCAAAATCAAAGAAGTGTCCATTATCGGCTTGATCGGATTTTCCTCGCCTTTCATCGGCTGCTCTCTAATTTCATTCTACCTCATAGGGTGGAGCATGGAAGCAAGTTTGTTGTGCGGCATCGCCCTATCCACAACCTCCATGGCTGTGGTCTATGCCGTCATGCTCGAATACGGCTTCAATAAAACAGATTTCGGCAAAGGGATTTTGGGGGCCTGTTTCGTCAATGACCTGGGAACCGTGATCGCACTGGGTCTGATCTTCGCGCCTTTCACATATAAAACAGTCATATTCATTACGGTAACGATATTTTTGATTTTTACTTTACGCCCGATGACGGATTTCGTTGTTCGGCGTTTTGCATATAAAACCGCCGCCATCCGCGCAAAATGGGTTCTTTTCATATTACTGTCCATGGGCGTTTTGGCCTTATGGTCGGGCAGCGAGCCAGTGTTGCCCGCATATGTTTTCGGAATGGTGCTGGCAAAAACGATGGAAGAAGACGGTCATTTTGTCAGGAGGCTTAGAACCTTAACAATCGGCTTTTTGACCCCACTATATTTTCTCAGGGCTGGCGCCCTGGTGTCCATACCGGCGTTGCTTGCGGCCCCCGTTATCTTTCTTGTGCTTTTCGGCGGCAAAGTTATCACCAAGATATTCGGTCTCTACCCTGCTATACGCCGTTTCCGGGATGATAAAAAGGAAAAATGGTACTATACGCTGCTGATGTCCACCGGTCTGACATTCGGAACAATCTCCGCGCTATATGGTTTAACCAACAAAATCATTACGCAGGAACAGTACTCATATATCGTCGGTGCAGTCATCGCCAGTGCCGTGATACCGACGCTAATCGCGAACAAATATTTTCTGCCGAGCCATCTGCTGGAAGAGCCGATTTTGGATGATCAGGCACCCGACGAAAAGGATATTATGAATAAACTATAACTCTCCCATATCATAAAGTCCTGCTATTTTTCGTAATCGATTTCTTCGATGGGGATTTGTTTCTTTTCAACCAACTTGCGCTGCTTGCCTAGGGTCACATCTTTATCTGTCTTTTGATTATATTGCTTTTTTTCAATCACCTTCTGTCCCGTAAAATAATTTATACTTGTGACAACGCTATTGCCTGTTGCCCTATCCCACTCTTTTATATCTTCACCAATCAATAAGAATCGCCCTGTCTTCACATCGTACCGAAAACGTCTCAAATGATCTGTTGCCCACCGTGACCCGGATAGTTGCGAAACAAGCAATACCCCTTTGACAATTTTCAGATCAGCACTTCCAAGCACACCACCGCATTTGGGGCATTGAATCAATTTGCCGGCAACTGCCACCCGACGATATTTTCCGTCAGGAGTCATAAAGAGAATAACCAAAGCTCGATAGCGATCCTGTAATTCACCTTTGGAATTCTCTTCAGGTTTATCCTCGATCAGTTGTAAAACAATATCCGCTCCTGAATCAGCATGCAGATGGCCTCTCAATTCCTCCTCAATTTTCCATCCTTTCGGAACGAAGTCAGTAAGCTTAGCTCCTTCTTTAGGAACCAGATTTTCGTTGAGCACAACACGGCTGCTGTCTTGTGCAAATGATGGAAAAGCGGATAAAAACAGGATCAGGAAAACAGCAACGATAATTTTTCTCATGGTTCTAATTTCCAGTCCGTAATAGCGTGGCAAGAATTTCAGCGCCGATTGCCATACTCACCCCCGTCATCTGTTGATTGAATTCAACAACCTTTCCGCGGCCTCGTTAATGACCTCACGATGGACTTCAAAGGGATAACCCATATTAGTTTTGCGAGCATCCACTTCCAATGAAAAAATAATCTTACTGCTTTTCACATCGATCAATCGGCAAATGAAATCTAGTTTTGCAACAGGTGTTATAACTTTTCCGTAGTCAACGATTGATCCGACGAGAATGGCATCCACGCCAAGCAAATTTCCGATTTTGCTAACCGTTTTTTCATCTATTAATCCGGACTGGCTCAATTTCTGTTCATCAAGTATCTTATTTAGTTGTCTACGCTCCATGACGTTGATTTTTTTTGTTACTAAACGGTTAATGATCTTCTCCTGCAATTCAATAGCAGGATTAGGGAAAGAAGACTTGTCATGTCTTTCGTCGGCAAACTCGCTTACGGCAATCCGATTGACTTGTGACGGTATTGTTACGCCATCGGAAGGCTTGACGATTGATTCCTGTTGAATGGATGCGGGAACACAAGCGCATAGGATCAATAATATGCTTAAAGCGATGATTATAAGTTTCTTCATAATTCAAATCCGGTTTGGGCGCTAAAATCGGAAAAGTTAACGTACTGATACTAATTTCATAACATCAGTTGTCCGTTGCGTCGGCATGGCGCAGTTAATCGGTTATGGGCGGTGGACTCATCACGATGGCATGGACCGGGCATTCCGAAGCGCAGAAACCGCAACCAATGCACCGCTTATCTTCCTTCAGGAAGGGATAGGCGTGAAGTTCCCTGCCTGATGCCGGCTCGGCAGGGGCGAGGCAGTTGACCGGACAGGCGTCAATGCAAATGCCGCAGGGCATGCATGTTTTCAGGTCAATTTGCGGTTTTTCCCAGGCCGACCGTTTTATCCGTTCACAAACAATCCCAAAAGAATCCATGACCGCTGTCACCGGACAGATCCTTCCACAGGCCCCGCATTCGATGCAAAGAAGAGAATCGATCCGGTGGAGGTTTTTCTTCTCTCCCGTAATGGCGTCAACGGGACAGAGCTTGACACAGGCCCCGCAACCGTTGCATGCTTCGCTAATTCGATAAGACATACTGTAACCTCTTTACATTACAAGGCATATTCTCCCTCCCCTTCAAGGGGAGGGCCGGGGTGGGGATGGGGTTACCACCCCTTCCGGGTGACCTGTCTTTGCATCCCAACCGCACTGACGCCAGTAATCGCTTCTCATCTTTTCAATATCCATGGTCCGGCCCTTGTTGGCCCCCCGGTTCTGGGGCGGCCTTCCAACGACGCGGTCCACGACCCGTAAGGAGCGGGGATCGATGCCGTGTTTGATATTGAAGTTTTGTTTCAGGTTCTGAATAGCAGCGCCGATAGCCAGGTATTCCTCCGGCGTCTTGCGCCAGCCCGTTACCGCGTTTAGCCATCCGAAGGTAGGAATCCGCGCGGCCCCGAGGAAGAGACCGAACATGCATAATCCCGCCCCGTTGGCAATATTCATGAACCTGCTGCACGCCGCCGCCATGACGGCCTTTTCTTCGTCGGCGACGTACTTCCGGTCCTTATGGTAAACCAGGGGCGGTCGCGGCAGGCCCCGAACCCGCTTCCAGAGCTGGAACATCTCGTAGTAGAGCTGAGCCCCGATAGTATGGCGGCCGGGCGTGGCCTCCACGGAATAATGGACATTGAAGCCCGGATCATTGCGCCCGTCATGCATGGGCAGTTCCTGGCCTCCGGCGTGCATGGTACAGGCTTCCGCTCCCTTGCCGATCTTCCGGGCCGCCTGCACGGAACCGTCAGCGAGCAGATCCCCGACGCCCTCACGCCTGATCATTTTCTCGACCAGGGTGATCATGGCAGCAGCATTCCCCCAAGTCAGATCGAGGCCGTCCAGGTCTTCCCTGGTCAGGATTCCCTGCTCATAACATTCCATGGCGAAGGCCACGGTGCCGCCGGCGGAGATCGTATCCATCCCCGCCCGGTTGAGCATCTCGTTCATGGTAAAGATGCTCTCCAGATCGCCGTTCATACAGAGTCCGCCTAAGGCCAGGACCGATTCGTATTCGGGCTTGTGGACCTCTCCGTAGGGACCCTTCGTCGTGCAGACGCCCCCACAGCCCAGGGGGCACGAATAACAGTGATATTTTACCTTTTCCCGGGCCTTGAAGGCGTCGGGATTGACGGACAGGGATTTCCCGATTCCCCAGTCTTTGTTGCTCCCCTTCCAGTTCATGACGGGGGCGTCACCCATCTCGACGGACATCTGGTTCATGCTCACAGTCCCCCACTTCTTCAGGAGGATCTTGTAAACCATGCCTTCCATGGCCATCTGGGTGGGCAGGACGCGCATGAGGGTTCCCACATAGCCCGCCATCGGCCCGGAGATGAAAGGGGGTTGGAGCTGAACCCACTTATTGCATTGCCCGCTTAGGCGCTGGACCTCCGCACGGTGATAAACGGGGATCCTTTTCTTGCCGTTCAGGACCAGGGCCTTGAGGCGCTTGGACCCCATGACGGCCCCCAGGCCGGAGCGGGCGGCGATCCGCCCCCGATCGTTGCAGATTCCGGAGATCAGGGAAAGGTTCTCTCCCGCCGGACCGATAACGGCTACCCGGGCATGCCCTCCGGCCTCGGCAATAAGGTATTCCTCCGTTTCCGTCGTATCCTTTCCCCAGAGATGGCCGGCGTCCCTAAGTTCCGGCCGGCCATGATTGATAAGCAGATACACGGGCTTTTCACTGACGCCCGTAAAGAAGATCCCGTCAAAGCCGCAGCGTTTGATAGCCGGCGATAGCGTTCCGCCGCAATTGGCATCGCCCCAGCCGCCTGTGAGGGGAGATTTCCCCACGACCATCCAGCGTCCGGTGAAGAGAGAGCCAGTCCCGGTCAGGAGCCCGGAGACGAAACCGAGGACATTTTCCGGTCCCAAGGGATCGGCCCCGGCGGGGATGCGTTCGGAAAGGAGCCAGGCCGCCAGCCCCATTCCGGAGAGGTATTTCTCATAGATTTCCCCGGGAATTGTTTCTTCCCGGAACTCTCTAACCGTCAGATCCACCCAGAGGATCTTGCCCATATAACCCCGGTCCATAATAAAAGCCTCCTTATGTTCTGATGCGGCCGGGATCAAGGGCAATCCCTTCCCAGGCGGCCTCCAGAACCATCAAAAAGTCATCGTAGTCGAGCTCTTCGGGGTTGTAGAAGATGGACCCGTCCCCGAGGGCAGTCCGGGCGATAGCGGGCAATCTTTCCCTGGCCACGGCAGGCTTCCCATCGCGATCCAAAACCTCCTTGAAAAAGCGTGCGTGCCTCCCTCCCGAGGCGTCATGGAGGTCCTGATTCATCTGGCGGACATAGGCAATAACCCGATCCGTCCGGTGCTCCTTGGAAGTTCCGGCAAAGACATCGGAGCCTCCCATGGGGAAGAGAAGTTCCCCCATGACGGCCTCCCGTTTGTGACGGTTATACTCCAGCCCATAGGGCAAAAGGATGGCCATACAGACCCCGTGGGGAACCCCGCAGACCGACCCCGTGGCATGCCCCAGGGTATGGACCATGCCCACCATGGAGTTGGAAAAGGCCATGCCGGCAAGGGTAGCGGCGTTGGCCATGGCGAGGCGGGCCTCACGGTCGGAAGGGTTCCGGGTAACCTTGACGAGGTTCCCGCTGATCAGCCGAATCGCCGCGAGGGCCGTGGCGTCGCTCAATGGGTTTTTGCTCAAACCGTAGTAGGCTTCGACGGCATGGGTCATGGCGTCCATACCTGTGGCGGCCGTGATGGCCGCCGGCAGGCTCAAGGTCATGCGGGAATCGAGGATCGATACGTCGGGAAGGAGAAAATAGCTTACAAAGGCCATTTTCAGATGGCGTTCGTGATCCTTGACCACGGCCACGAGGGTGACCTCCGACCCCGTTCCCGCCGTGGTCGGAACGGCGACGAGGGGCTTCAACGGCCGTTTCAGGGCTCCGGCGCCGCTGAATTTCATGAGATCATCCGCTCCTTCGGAAACGACGATGTTGATCCCCTTGGCCGTATCCATGACGGACCCCCCGCCCACGGCAATAAGGGCGTCGCAGTCCTTTTCCCGGTAAAGGGCGGCCAGGCGGTTGACGACGCGCAGATCAGAGTCGGGAGGAACGTCATCGGCGACGGCCCCGATGACCAGCTCATCCTTGACGGCCTGAAGCACGATATCGACGAGACCCGCCCCGGCGACGCCTTTGTCCGTTACAATCATCGGTCGCCGGGCATGGAGGTCTTGAAGGATACCCGGAATCTTCTCCAGGGCGTCGTGACCGGCGATGATTTTCACACCGCAGTAGTATTCATAATATCCGGGAAGGTCCATATCATTCTCCTTCGCTTATCTTGCCTAAAATCTTGTCTCCCATGCCTTCTCCAGAATGTTGCGGATATCCTGGGGGTCATATTCTCCCCTTACCCCGGTGGCGCTGCCCTGGGCGACAAGTCCTTCCAGATCCTCCTTGTTAATGCCCAAATCCCTTATGCTTCTTGGAAAATCCGTAACCAGGCTCTGGAGTTCCAGCAATACTTCTACGATCCGGTCCAGAGCCTTCCGGGAGCTCGCCTCCGCCGCTGTCCCGGCAAAGGCTTCCGGTCCCCCGATGAAAAGATATAAATCCTTCGCCGCGGCTGTCTCCTTTCTCATCTCCAGGAGGAGGAAGTGGGGAAGGAGCAATCCCATGATCAAGCCCGGTTTGGTCTGACAGCTTCGGGAGATGGCTATTCCCAACTCGTATACGACTCCCGGAGCAAGGTTGTCGAAAGAGGTTTGGGCGAAAAATGCCGCATTAGCCAGGGCCAGTCTTCCCTTCCGGTCGGAAGGACTCCTCAGGACGGCAAGTATATTCTCCATGATGAATCTGGCCGCCCCGTAGGCATAGGCGTCCGTCAATGGGTTCCGGCCGGGATGGAGACAGGCCTCGACAGCCTGGGTCATGCTCATCAGGGCCGTAGCCGCCATGGTCTTCCGCTCTTCCGCAGGGACGGTGCGGGGATCGATAATCATCAGATCCGGGATCAGCGCGGGAGAGGCCAGGGAGAGGGGACCGAGGGAGGCGTAGCGCGTCATTTCACAACCGGATAGATCGAGATTCGGGATGGCCGCCAGGGGTCGCAGTTTTTTCGTCAAAGGTTTACCGGCAGCCAGGACTTCCAGATCTTCCGGCCGGCCGGAGACGGCAATATTAAGGGCCTTGGCGGTGTCCATGACCGGGCCGCCGCCGAGGGCGATGATCGCGTCGTAGCCATTGTCACGGTAAAAACCGTATAATTCACGGACAAGCATCAGATCCGGCAGGGGAGGGACACCGGCAAAGACGCCGATGGTAAGATTTGAATCGCCGAAGGCCGACGCCATGACCTTTTCCATCCCCCGGGCAGACAGTCCCGGGGTGGTTAAAATAAGTGGTTTGACGGCATTCATGCCGTCCAGCTCCACGGGCAGATTCTCCAGGGCCTTATTTCCCGAGAGCACCTTGGTGGGGCTATAAAATGCGTACGCCCTTTGCGATTCAAACACGGTTCCCTCCTTTATAATCCCAAAACGGCCCCGGCATATATCCGGATCCGGTTCCGGATCTTCTCTCCGCAAGACCAGTCGGGATAACGCTTGACGGCAAGCTTTGCGATCAGCTTCGGCAGTAGATAGACCTCCACAATGTCGAGAACGCGGACAATAGCGCAGGCCGCGGGGACTTCACCATCGACGATGAGACGGTTCCGCGCCGTGGCCACGGCGGTGCTCTCCTGAAAGGTAAACATCAAAATTGCCCCTTCCAGATTCTTTATCTTCATCTGGAGATCGATCTTCTGTCCTTCCCGATTCCAACCGCGATATTTTACCTGCCCCTGGGCATCCTTCCCAACAATCATCGCCGGCCCCTGGGGCATAACTCCCAGAGAAAAAGTAAATCCCGGTGCTAAGCCGTCAAATTCCGCCTTGACCGCCTCGTCAACCCTGGCCGCCGCCTCGATGGCCCGGCCGACGAACCACAGCATCAGGGCGACATAGGCCTGTTTCAGGGGCTTGCTTCCAGGCTGTATCTCTTTGTAATAATTCATCTATCTTAACCTCCGCAAACAGCTTGCGATTTTGATGCAAAAATTACTGGAAGAGCGGCAACGGCAGGCGCGGCCTTTCCTCCGGATCTCCCTTGTAGAGCACCTGAGCCAGGAACAGGCCCGAAGGCGGGGCGGTAAGCCTGGCAGGAGTCTCGGAGCGGGAGATCAGCATGGCCTCCACGTCCCCCTTCGCCAGCTTCCCCCGACCAACTTCGACAAGCACACCCGCCATGCGCCGCACCATCTTCCAGAGGAAATGAGATCCTGCCACCCTAAAGACGATCAAGTCGCCAATCTCCTCAATGCCTATGGAATCAATCTGTACTTTCGTCGAGGCATTCCGTTCCAGGCGCCGGTCGGCAAAAGAAGCAAAATCATGAAAACCTTGGAACAATTGGCAGGCTTCTTTCATTTTTCCCGTATTCAGGGCGTCTTTGACCCACCAGACGTAGCGCTTGCCGAAGGCGGTCCGGACCCGGGAAACGACATATACATAAACCCTCGCTACGGCGTCATGACGGGCGTGAAAGTCGGCGGCAGCCTGCTCCACCTTGAGGATATTGATGCCGGCGGGCAGCAGGTCGTTCAACCCCTCCCGGATTTTCCGGGGCTGCTGCCCTTTCTTTACGGTGAGATGGGCGACCTGACCCAGGGCATGGACGCCGGCGTCCGTTCGTCCCGCCCCCTGAAGATCGACATCCTGGCCAAAGAACTTGGACGCCGCCTGGATAAGCGTCCCTTGCACGGACCGGGCGTTCTGCTGGGTCTGCCATCCCCGATAGCCCGTGCCGTCATATTCCAGAGTCAATTTGTATTTAATAGATGATGTCATCGCCATATCATAAACTCACTTACTACTATCGAATGGACCGTATGCAGACATGAAGTACCGGGCATGCCGAAACACGGTAATTAATAGCAAAGATCTTATTCTTTTACAAGTTTATCCGCGTTCAACACCCGCCTTATTCTTTTTCCCCATGAGACATTATGCAATATCGACATGCAATATCGGCAGCATTGACATATCCGCATAAAGTGTGTAGAATTTACAGCAATAATTATTCTAATACTGTGACGCAATTGGAAATCCACACGGCGAACATGGAAAAGAAACTTCAACTTTATACCTCGGCTTAAGAATTATTCGTACTGAAAAATACCTGTTTACGGAGTCATGATGATTGACAGCTGGGTAAAACAGAAAACAATGGAAGTGCTGGCTTTAATGACTTTAGCCGTTACAGCTTGGCGACTTTATCCATCGACTAACCCGATGGTCGTCAATGCCATTGAGAGCCTCTACAAGGCCCTGGAAACATTGTTTCAAAAAGAAAAGTCCCTCATATTCGCCGAAACGGAAAAAAATCTTCTGATCTACAATGAACTGATAAGCCAGAATGAACTGAAACAGCCCAAAATTGCTGCCATGTTTGAATTAATGGTCAATTTTGAAATCAAGAGTGTAACTATCAACCATGGCGTGACCAAGGGAGACCTGTCTGGGTTCGTGGATATTTTGGCACAACAGCCCGAAGCAATTAAGCTATCCGGAGGTATAAATAAAGTTTTAGGGGAAAGAAGAATCGCGCACATTCTTTTGGGTCAGAGGGTCTACATCGCAAAATCCGGCAAAAACAGGCTTCTTGCCAGTCTCGACATCCATGATGATGAGATCATTCAATATATTATGGGGGCCAATCCGCAATCGGATCTGGATATCGATCAAGTCAGAGAAATGGCTCAGAATAGCGAGTGGCTGGAACAGATCTTCAAGAACGGCATGAATCAAATCAAGAGTAAACGATATATGCCGGACTCTCAGCTGTCTGAGAACATGGTCCGCATGATGTCGATGCTCGACCGGATTGTTGACAAAACAGATAAAGAAAAATTTTCCCGTCTGATTGCAAAAGCGATTGCCGATCTGGAGGAGAATATGATTGGCCTCATATTATCTCAGGATATCGAACATTATTTCAATGGAAAAATATTTCAGGATGTCGTCGATCAGCTTGAGGGCGGGAAGGTTGACCGAGTGATGGACATCGTTTACAACAAAAGAAAAAACGAAAAAAAGATTAATGACTTGAAACAAGAAATAGCACCCCTTCTCGCCGGCCGGGAAGAAAGTTTTCTGAATGCTTCCCTGATGGATTCCCTTGCCCGTATTGTCAATGACCTGACCGTTCATGAAGAGCATGAGACCGTGGAAGCCCTTATGGGAAGCCTGGGGGAAGCGTTGTTGAGTGAGAGACAGGATATCCGTGATCATGCCTCCGCAGCGTTGGTTAAAGTTGTCGATAGTCTTCCGGAGCAACGTCAGCAGGCAGTCATCGAACGATTGTCAACAACGCTGATGCGATGGATCCAGCTGGAAAAATCGGCCTCTAAGGCCCATACAAGACTATCCTCCCGGCTTAAAGACCATATGATCAAGCTGATCCAGGAAAAAAGATATGCCGAATGTCTGCCCTTGCTCAATGCTTTTCATCTCATTGATTACGGTTTTCTGGAGAAAAACGAGAATATCCAAAAGACCGCAGCCAATATCATTCATGAACTTTCCGGTTCGTATCGATTGGACCCGCTGTTTGCAGCCTATATGAACAGCGGCGATCAGGAAAAGATGGATATCGGACGGATTTTGTCGCGATTGGGCAATGCCTCTCTGCATCGGTTAATGGATCTGTTGCGGGATCAGCCTGACGGCGATGAGCGGGTCAGAATTCTTCATCTCATCAAGGAAATTGGTCCTGCGTCCATGTCGGTAATCAAAGAGAGAAGCTTGAAGGATTTTCCCTGGTATCATCATAGAAACTTGGCTTATTTACTTCGTTTCATCAAAAACAATGAAACTGTGGACGTATTACAAACACTTCTGAGGCATAAGCATCAAAAGGTCAGGCAAGAGGCATTGGAAAGTCTTTATCTCGTAGGCGAAAACGAAAGAGGACCGGCGCTCCTGTCTTTATTATCGACCGTTGACGATTCATTTAAAATGAGTATAATCGAGTTGTTAGGAAAGATAAGATACAAAGAGGCGGCAACCGTTCTTATGGAGATGCTTAAAGCCCGTCCCTTTCTGATAACCTCGGCAAGGAAGGACATGGAAGAAGTTCTCTGCCTAGCCTTGGGCAAAATCGGCACACCCGAAGCGGCTACGCTGCTTACCGAGATCAGCAAACAGAAATTTTACAGCCTTGCTTCCTATCCGGAAAAAGTCAGGAACGCCGCCGCCAAGGCGTTGATGTCCATCAACTCTTAAGCGAAATATGGCCCTTAATGAGTTTTTCAGGGCCGGCACGCCATTACTTCTTCAACTCCGGCACGGGATTATGCTTCGAAACTGCAATACTCCGGAAACCGTGGCTCTCCGGATTTGGGCAATGTATTTCCGGGTTCGGTCCCCGGATGACCGCGTAAGGCTTGCCGCTGGCCGGACAAACCAAGGCCTGACCGGCTCCCTTTTTTCCCTGCTGGAGCTCATAGGCAAGCTGCCAGAGGTTTTTAATACATTTATCCGTAGTTGCATCGGTCGCATAGGTTCCCATGCGTACCGGCTTCGGTTCCTTAAAAGACATCAGGAGCTTTGGGGATTGATAGAAAACGAATCCCAGACAAGCGATCAGGATCAGAGCCATGGCGATCTTCCAGGCCCGTGTTTCCCGCAGCCCCTTTAATCTCGGCCTTTCGATCGCCCCGTCTTCGATGTATTTTTCCGCCCGATCAATCATGCACTGGGGACAATAAACTTCCCCCTCCTGACCATGTTCATCGCCGCTATGGCCCACTAGGGGCTTGCCGCAACCCGGACAGGACTTCCCCTGCTTATCCTGATCTGCCATCACCTTTCCTCACTTCTGCGACACGCTCAGATTATCAAAACTAGCCTCTGTCGATCCCCAGGTCCGGAACCCTCCGGAACCGGAGGCAAAGCTAGGGTCTCTGAAATCCATAATGGTCTGGTTGTCCATTTTTATGACAGTGCGATCCCCGACAACGGTAATGCTGATATCATGGGACTGGTTGTAGACCGGAAATTCCGCCGGCATGGAGACGCTCTGGAAAGGCGTCTGTTCGCTCCCATTGACAACCTTGCGGACCACAAAGCGGTTGCCGAGGCCGGGATCGTATTGAAATGCATAACCCGAAATATTTGCGTTGCCGTCGGCGCGGTAGTAGATGCCGTAACCGTTCCCCTGGTTAAGGACAGCGCTGACCTTGATTTCATAATCCTTCCATGCCGTATCGCCGAAGCCGATGCGATTCTCCTGACCCGGTTTGTTGTTCAACGTGCCCTGGGCAACATTCCAATTTCCCATGAGTCTGTTCAGGCCGCTCTGACCATTAAAACTGCTGGCATACAGGACATTTTCCGTTTCCTCCGCCGGGACGGCGCCATAGTGGATGGAACAGCCGAGGATCGGCTGCGGCGTCCGCTGGAGCCATACGTAGGCGCCGCCGCTGGGGCAGGACGGTTGCCGGCTCAGAAGGCCGGAGCTGACGAGATCGGCAAAGCTACCGCTGGGCGCGTTCTTCTCCATTATAAAGGCATGTTCCGCCTTTTCCGTCTGATAGCGCATGGAAAGACAAGTCGTTCCCCGGCCCCGCTCGAGAAAAGCGCTAAGCTGCGGGGACGCGATAGCCGTGAGGACAGCAATCACCCCGATGACCACGATCATCTCGATTAGAGTAAAGCCCCTGTTATTACTCATCATCCTCTTTCCCTGTCTCTTTCTGTCATTCAAGTCTGATCGCGCCTGCCCAGGGCCTTTTTCACCCGCAACAACAAAGTGTCTTTTTTTATCGGTTTCTTCAGATAATCCAGGGCCCCTAATTCAAGACCCTTGACCTCGTCCTCCTCTTCCGCCCTGGCTGTAAGGAACATCAAGGGGGCCTTGATCCCCTTCTGATTGATGAGCTCCAGGAATTTGAACCCGTCAAGGTTGGGCATATTGATATCCGACAGGATAAGATCGAATTGTTTTTTTGCCAGGAGCATCAGGGCATCGATGCCGTCGCCGGCAACGGAGACCTCATAACCCTGATTGGTAAGGATTCGGGAGATGAGCAACTGGTTGTCCTCATCGTCCTCGACGACCAGGATCGCAGGGACGCCATGGGGCGCATCGGCAGTCTCCTTCCTTTCCCGGGTAATCTCTTCTCCCTTGGCAGGGCTCCGGATCTCCTCCACCAGGACCTTTTCATAGACATCCTTCACCGGGAAGACAAGCTTTTTCACCTTCTCAACCCCATGGTGGCTGATGAGATAGTCGCCCCGGCGGTGGATGAAGTCCCGAAACTCGGAAATAGGGATCCCATCCCGGATCTTTCCCAGCAGTTCCTGATCGAAGGCGATGATCTCGTAGATCCCTTCCCGGCCCGAATAACCGTCCCGGCACTTCGCACAGCCCACGGGATGGGCGACATGGGTCGGCAGGTCGTCGGTAAAGGGGCTTAGTTGCTCCGCTTCCGCCTGGGTAATAGGTTTGACCTCCTTGCAGAAGGGGCAGAGCTTTTTCAAGAGCCGCTGGGCAATGATGCCGAGGAGGGCCTCGGCCATGACCTCACGAACCACGCCGAGACGTTCGAGGCGGAAAATGGCCGTCGTGGCATTGTTGGTATGGAGCGTCGAGACGGCCATGTGACCGGTACTGGCAAAATCAACGGATATCCTTGCGGAAAATGAGTCACGGACTTCCCCCATGTAGAGGATATCAGGATCCTGGCGGACCGACGACTTGAGAAGGGCGTCGAAGGTAACCCCCGCCTTGTCATTTACCTGTTGCTGATTGGCATTGGGAATCCGGTATTCCACCGGATCTTCGACGGAGATGAGACTCCGGGACTTTGTATCCAGGTGGGAGAGGAAACTATAGATCGTGGTCGTCTTTCCCGAGCCCGTCGGTCCGACGACGAGAATCAGGCCGTAGCGGCGGGTGGAGAAATCCTTCATGGTCCTGACCTGGGCGTCGGTCATCCCGAGTTCTTTCAAGTCCTTGGGTTTGGCGGTGGGCTCAAGTACTCTTATGATCAGGCTTTCTCCGTTCGGTGTCGATGTCGTCGCCAGACGGAGCTTGAATGTCCTCTTGCTGACCATGATCTCCACCGAACCGTCCTGGGGCTTCATCCTTTCCGTAATGTCGATCCCGGCCAGGGCCTTGAGACGGGATATTACCATGGTCCCCGTCTGCTTCTTCAGGTGAAAGATATCCCTCAGGTCGCCGTCGATGCGATAACGGACAACGGTATCCTTTTCCTTGGGTTCGATGTGGATATCGCTCGCTTTCTCCATAACCGCCGTATAGAGAATATTATTGGACACGTAAACAACCGGCCGCTGTTCTATGTCAGCTTCCGATATGGGCCCCACGTCTTCGATCACGGTGGTAGTAATCGGGATATCGGCCCCTTCCTCTTCCATCGTAGACGCCGTCTCGCCGCCCCCTGCCTCCGCCGGGGACCTTTTTTTCGCCTCCTCAGGGTTTTGATTAAGGAGTCCCCGTATAAGGGAGGGATCAGTTATGATCAAGCGCAAGATTTGATCGGCGGGCGGATTTTTTTTCAGAACATCAAGGAGTTCCCAGTCAAAAGGATTGCTGAGCAGAAAAGCCGTGTTGCCCTCGGCATTAAGAATGGGGACAACGAGATTCCAACGGCAAAATTCGCCGGGCAGCAGTTGGGGCTGTAAATCTTCGTGATCGGCAAAAGCCACATGGGGCAGGTTCAGGAATCCCGCAATCACCTTGGCAAAATCCCTTTCCACCATGCCGATGATACCCGCAAGGGTATAAAGATCGGTAATTTTACCCTTTAACAGCCCCTGTCTTTCCACATCGGACCGGGCATAACGCTCCACAAGGTATTTCTTGAATTTACCGAAATCGGGATGGAGGAGCCGTCCGTCCACTGCCCCTTGAGAAGGCAGGGCCTCCTTTACAGGCCCTTTCCCGGAGAGGGCGATCATTTGACGCACCAGGGCAAGAAACCCTTCTTTTGATGCCGTACTCTCCTCAACATCGAAACCCTTAAACACCCATCTCCCGATCTGCCCATCCCCACCCTTTTCGGCGGTAAGGGAGACGACAGGTTTTCCCCGCAGATCTTCGTCTTGATTTATAATTTCGAGGAGGTGACGCCGTTCTTCTTCGTAAAAAGAGGTATCAAGCATAATGAGTACGAGCGTAGTCTCTGCAATCTTCTGCTTTGCCGCATTAGGGTTGACGGCCGCAACCAGGAGCCAGGGGGCGCCAAGAAAAATATCCCTGACACCGTCCCGCACATCGAGATCGGCCGATATCAGGAGTACACAGCTATCTGCTTCTTCGTTCATCATTATCACCTCAGGCTTGGTAAACGATATCCACCTGCTCCAGGTATGTTTTTAACGCCTCCGCCTGCCTGACTATCTCTTCCTTATTCCCTGTCTTTGCCGCTTCTTCCATCGCCTGGCCGATGTTGGTAATCTCATCGAACCCGTACCCGCCGCCGGAACCTTTCATTTTGTGCCCAAGAGAACGGATCGCTTCGTAATCTCCCTGAGCGAGGGATGCCTGAATCGCCGCGATGTCCTTAAGACGATTCTCCAGGTACCCCGGAATCAGATCCTGAAGATCCTCATCCACAGAAACCACGATTCTTTCTTCATGATTGTCATTTGCCCGGGCCGTCATCTGCCTTCCCTCCTTTATTCTCTTTGATCCTGTCCCTAAATACCAAATATTTCTTTCTTTTACAAGCGGATCTGCCCTCAGCGTCCCGTTCCCGGAGGCGACCCCGGAGGTGGCCCCGAAGGTGACGACGACATCCGGTCCGCTGGAACGATCAGGATCATCCCCCGCAGATACCGCTCATAAACTCCTTCCAGCGGTCCCATGCCGTTGAATTCCCTTCCGGGATAAAGGCTGGTGATCGCCGCATGACCCACGATTTTCCTGCCCTGTTGTCCCCCTTCACTCATTGTCCTGACGCTCCAGAAATTGTGAAAGACCAGCGGCTCTCCGTTTCGTGAACCAATGTAGAGCATGATGTGTCCCTTCAGCCACAAGAGGGTCAGATAGGGACCCCCCCGGGCAATGATCAGCTTCTTTTTTTCCGCAACGGAAAGGTTGGAAAGATCGACATAAAGACCGCCGTCGCTTGCCTGATCGGCAGAATGCCTGGGGAGCCAGATACCGAAGGGGGCGTAAAGATCGCGGATCATGGCGGAACAATCGCGATTGTCCCGCAGCCCGCCCCAACCGTAGGGCTCACGAGTCATTTCGTTGGCGAGAGAAGCCAAACGGCAAGGGGTCAAGGCGACGGGCCTCGTCATCGCCGTCTCCTTCAACAGGGTAACCTTGCACATTTCCGCCTGTCCCTGCCCTCCCCGGGCAGGCACAAGGATTTCCACCGTATCTTCTCCTTCCGCAGTTTTCGGAAACATGGACCCCAAAGAAGCTCGGAAAAGGAAACCTCTGTCTTGATCATATATCGGCGTTTTGTCCCTGACCACCGCGGCATGGGGTCCTTCCTCCCAGCGGTTGATAAACCCGGGGGTAACGACGGCCAGTAACTTCAAAGGCATCCATCCGAGGGCGTAACCGGTCTCTACAATCGCCCAGGCTTTGTCTCTGGAAACATGGGAGATATATACGGGCGTACCGGGGGCAATCGACGAAACCTGGAGTTTATCAAAAGAGCCGCTTTTTTCACCGGCAAGGACCTTCCGGAAATAAACGGCCTTGGCTGCGGGAAGATGGCGCAGATGGGCCGCACCGGTTGTTATCGCCTTTATGGACGCATTGGGATAAGATAGCAGTCCGGCATTAGCGGCCATCTTCCCAATCCAGGCCCGGCGGCGCCTGCTGCTTTTTTTCCCATCCTGCGCATCATTTTTAAACTTCACCCATGCCTGTTCCACGTCGCTCTTTGAAAATCGCGAAGCCCCCTGATGCCAGGGCATGAAAAAGTTCGCCCGGTACTGCTCATCCATCTTCTTTTGCCACGTCATACTCACCAGCGGACGTTCGCATTGAGACTTGTCCACATAAGAAAAGTGATCCTGACTGAACTCCCTGATATCTCTGATGACATCAGGGTTGCCGTTGCACCCGAACAACCCGAAAGCCAGGCAGACCGCAAAAACAAGGCCATAAGGCATTGTCCTGAAAAGGCGCCGGAAATATGAACTATCCATATGTTGGTGGATTCCAAAACTTGCCATAATTGACGGTAAGCTTTTTCCCCTTATTCGGCAATCGTTATTATCAATCAAAAACCATTTTTTTTATAGCATTCTCAAAGGAATCTTGGTAATAATATAAGCAAACAAGATTATTTTTAAAGGAGGTTCTCTATGGTTACCGCAAACATGCTGAAGGAATTTAATTTTTTCAAGGACTTCACGAATGAGCAACTGGAGCGGCTTTCCTCCATCACCGCCGAAGAGACCTACGCAGCAGGAACCCAGATGTATAAAAAGGGCGATCCGGCGCGCAGTCTTTACATCCTCCTGGAGGGGAAAGTGGTCATGTCCCTCGAGTCCTACCTGGGACCCCATCGGCCGCCGATGCAGGTGACCGTTGATACCATCGCCCGGGGCGAAACCATGGGCTGGTCGGCCGTAGTTGAACCTTACATCTATACCCTGGGGGCATTATGTATCGACAACACCAAATTGATTGCCCTCGATGCGGCAAAGCTGCGAAGTCTTATGGATGAAGACTGCGACCTGGGCTTCAAGGTGATGAAGGCCATCGCCAAAATCATTTCCTCCCGCCTCAGCCACACGCGCATTATTCTGGTGGGGGAAAGAGGCCTGTCGCACCTGACGGAGTATTGAAAGGTAGGTGCAGCGGTGGAAAGCAAGGTACTGATCTACGGCAAAAGCGGTTGACCGTACACGGACCAGGCCAGGTCGGCCTATGGGACTCGGGCGGTCTATGTGGATGTTGAGAAGGAGTCCGCCGGGCTTCAGGAGATGTTGAGGATTACCGGAGGGAAGCGTCAGGTCCCTGTCATCGTTGCGGGGAAAAAGGTAACTGTCGGTTACGGCGGTACGTGAGGCGTATAAAGACCCATCGTTGATGGGTCGCCAACGGGAAACATTTAACCATTCAGGGGGCAATTTGCATGAAAAACAAGACTCTGGAATCGATTCTGGAGAAGGCCATCAGGAACGAGGAAGAGGCCTTCCGGTTTTACATGAACCTCTACAACACCGTTGAAGACAAGGTCGCCAAGAATACGCTGGTTTTTTTGGCAGACGAAGAAAGAAAACACCGGGGCTATCTGATCCAGTATCGGGATGGCGTATATCCGGAAAACGCCATGACCGTCTCGGAAGAAACGACAGCCAAAATCAAGGAATTTTCAGGTAAACACGACCTCAAGAAAACATCGCAGGCCAAGGATATTTTCCTCGCGGCTGCCGACCGTGAACTTGTCGCCTACAACTTCTATAAAAAGCTCGCCGACATCCATCCCTCCGGGGAGGTCAGGGAACTCCTTCTGCGTATGGCCCAGGAGGAACTCAAGCACAAGGAGAAGATGGAATACCTGTACGACAATACGGCGTTTCCCCAAACAGCGGGGGGATGAATAAAATATTTTTCTCCTCATTGACACGACCTGAACAACCTGATAAGCACGGCGTCAATATTACATTGGGCAAAGGAGGGGTTGGCAATGAAAACCCTTGTTCCTAAGAAGGTTTTTTTCACCAAAGGTGTTGGCACTCATAAGGATGAGCTTCATTCCTTTGAACGGGCTCTCCGGGATGCGGGCATTGAAAAGTGCAATCTCGTCCAGGTTTCCAGCAGCTTTCCCCCGGGCGCAAAAATGATTTCCCGGACTCAGGGACTGCCGATGCTTGTCCCCGGCGCGATCACTTTCTGCGTCATGAGCAGGGCCTGCAGCAATGAACCCAAGCGCCTGCTCGCCGCCTCCGTTGGTTGCGCCATCCCTGCCGATAAGACATCCTATGGCTATATCAGCGAACATCACGCTTTCGGCCAGACGGAAAAGCAGGCCGGGGAATATGCCGAAGATATGGCCGCCGCCATGCTCGCTTCCACCCTCGGCATCGATTTCAACGTCGATGAAAGCTGGGACGAAAAGAAGGAAATCTTCAAGATCAGCGGCCAGATCATTCGCACCCGCAATGTGACCCAGTCCTCCATCGCCAAAAACGATGGCTACACTACCGTCGTAGCCGCCGCCGTCTTCGTTTTCTGATTTGACAGCCGAATCCCTGCCCCGAACAACGAGCTGGAACCTTGGAGAAACTGAGATACCATATCTGATTTACGACGCCGACGGCCCGGCCCTCATCTTTCTCCACGCAACCGGATTTCTGCCCTGGCTCTGGCATCCCCTGGCAAGAGAACTGTCCCCGCCCTGCCGGGTCATCGCTCCCTACTTCTGCGATCACCGGGAGGCGTCTCCGGACGACGGAGGCCTAAGCTGGCTCCTCCTCGCCCGGGATCTGGCCGCATTCTATGAATCCCTGGATCTTGAGCGGCCCTTCCTCGTCGGTCATTCCATGGGGGCGACGATTATGACCCTCGCCAACTCCCGTTTCGGACTGAACGCCCGGGGAATGATCCTCATCGAACCAATATTTCTGCCCCAGGATTTCTACCGCCTCCGAATTACCGTAGAACAGCACCCCCTGGCCTCCAAATCCATCAAAAGGAAAAACCACTGGGACTCAAAAGAAGAGGCCAGCGCTTATGTCCGCTCCCGTTCAATCTTCAAGAATTGGGACGAAGAGATGATGGATCTCTACATACAATACGGGATGAAACCGGGATCATCCGGAGGACTTCAGCTTGCCTGCTCACCCCAGCGGGAAGCGGCCCTGTTCATGGGTGGGATGCAGTACGATCCCTGGCCCGACTTGGCCAAGGTTACCTGTCCGGTATTGGTTTTAGAAGGTGAAGTAAGCGAAAACCGGCATATTATCGATCTCCCCAAGGCGACGTCATTATTTCCCAAGGGGACCCATCAGGTGATACAGGGGGCCGGACATCTCATCCCCATGGAGAAGCCACGGGAAGTCGTGAGCATTATAAAAACCTTTTTTGATTCCCTGACAGACTGACGACGCCCCTCCTTTGGAAAGTGGGTGGGGCGGTTAAGGCGGCAGAATTTTTATGTCCCCCTTACTCCAAAGGGAAGTAAGGGGGATTTTCATGCTTCGTTGCACCCGCTTCGGACATGGGTGTTAGTTAACGCGGCGTACAGGACATCTTTCAGCCCGGAATTCTCTTTACCGAACCGTCGGACATAAGTTCTTGGAGCTGGGCCAGAAGCTGTCGTTCCTGGGGATCGATTTTCATATCCGCATTTGCGAGGGCGAGGATCTTTTCGTACTCTGTGGTCGTAATCTGATGATCTTCGATGGCCTTATCGATCATTACCTTCAATTTGGCGGCTTCACTGCTCAACATAAATTATACCTCCTGATTGGTTTATTTCGGTTTTTTCATCGGTTCGCCCTTTTCGGGCAAAGGGTATATAAAAGAGGAGGGCGGGAATGTCAAGGGACTTAATGCGGCTGCCAGCCACTATCTAAACGACCGACAAATCCATGCTTCCCAAGGATGCATACACCGGGTGAGGACAGACAGGGAATATCAACCTACTTTGATGCCTTCGCTGACGATTTCGCTGCCTTTTTCCGCTGTTTCAGGATTGCTTTAAGGGCTTTTTTGTCACTAATCGGAGGCAATGCCGATTCATCCACCCTAGGAATGGCGATAGTCTCCGCTGCCTTACTGACATCACGGGCGGCGTAGCTGCTCTCAGGCGGCATATCTCCTTTTCCGGTAGGGACAGAGGGCGTTTCCGGCTTCATTTTCCCTCTTTCGGCAGGAATAGAAATCGTTGCCGCCTGCTTGCCGGCAGTTCTCCCGGCCTTGACCTTCGCGATGACGAATTGGGCGAAGCTCTTTCCGAACTGGCCGATGAACCCCGCCGCCAAAACTACGAGGACCCATTGCAGGATCGACCAGGTTCTGATATCCAGGAACTCGGGCATGTTTTTCTACCTAAAGGTGATAAAATCGGTCTTTTCCAGCCAATCGACAAGCCCGGCAATATCATTGACATAGAAACAGGGAACTTCCGCCGCCAACGGTTCATCGCTGACCAAGGCGATAAGGTTGTCCTTTTCCCCGCACAGGCGCTCTCGCCGGAGGGACGGGCGAAAGACCTCGATCTTGGGATAGGGGTTCTGCTTGTATCCCTCGACAATAATCAGGTCCACATCCCGGATGTAGCGGTCCCTCAGTTCGGCAATCTCGTAATCCCGATCCGTATCTTCCACTACCGCCACCTGATGGGGCGAGGCGATGACCGTCGTTCGAGCCCCGGCCCGCTTGTGGCGCCAACTGTCCTTGCCCTCGTGGTCGATGGCAAACCCGTGGCGGTTATGCTTGATCGTCGCCACCCGCCAGCCCCGCCGGATCAGCTCGGGAATCAACTTCTCGATAAGGGTTGTCTTGCCGGAATTGGATTTGCCGACAATCGAAAGCATGGGAATGTCGTTTTTCATGATCTGTTCATATACAGCCCAACATCCTCAATTGGCGCTGTCCCCCTTTTTTAACGGATCCATTCAATAGCGATCAGATGGGCGACCGTTTTGAATTCGTGATCTCCTGTTACCAGAACGGCTGCATGGTTGATGGAACAGGCCAAAGCAAAGCAATCGGCATAGGAAAGGGCATACTGAGCCTTGAGTTCCGCGGCTTGGAAAACAAGGGAATCGGGTATGGACAATATCTTGAATCCAAGCTGATATATTCTACTTAACACTTCCATTTTCTTTTCGTCGCCAAACCGCCGCTTGGTTAGATAGACGATCTCACCAAGATTTATCAGACAAATAAGTCGATCATTAACAGCGTCAAGATGCGATTGTCGCAAGATCTTATCTACAATGTCAGATCCCGGCCCCCCTTGAAAAAATGCCAGCAGGGCATGGCTGTCAAACACGTAAGCAGACATCAATCATTTCGCTCTCGTTTTCTGTCTGCAAGCAGTTCCTCCGCCAGGGATGGTTCGGCAGGAAGACATCCCTTGGCTTCGTTGACAGGATCATCGGCATGGGGGACAATGTAAATCAGCCGGCCATACTCAAATATTTGTATTCTATTTCCGGGCCTGATGGCATATTTCTTTCGGAGCGATGCGGGGATAACGATTTGGCCTTTGTTAAGTACTTTGACTGATTCCATGACAAACCTCAAAACGAGCTAAAGTTAAACTATTTTACACTTTTGTATAACTTTTTTGTAGTAAAGGCAAGCAAATATATTATGCGATTATGCGCATGGGGCAACGAATCTTTTATTTGCATTATTCACCACAGGAAGCTACAAAGTATAGCGACGCTGCAACTTATGGGCAGTGTTAGACAGACCCTTACCAGTAGGGGGAAATCTTAATGACTCTGCAACTTATGGACAGCGTGCGACAGATCTTGGCCGCTGTAGAGAAATTATCCGGGAAAACGATATGTTATATCGAAAAGCCGGATCTGCCTGTCCCGGTCAGTTTCAATATCACCGACAAAGACGACCCGGAGCTCAAACTTTTCTACCGGCCCCATCATAACGAAGGCGTCAATTATGACGTCGCGAATCAGGCCGGGCACCTCCTCCGGCTCTTTGCCGCCCCGCCGGAAGGGCGGTTCGTCTCCGTGGCCAACCGCCAGACCATGGCCCGCTTCATCCTGGAAACGGAAAGCGAGCTGGAAAGACTGAGCGCCCTCCTGGGGCGGGACAAAGTCAGAAAGATGATCTCCCTCTGGTATCAGGGGGTGGTCTTCCAACTGACGAGGATGCCCCCGGACATCATGGTCAACAAGTGGCTCTACGATGAATGGCCGGAGTTGCGTCCCCTCCTCCTTCAGGCCATCGCAGCCCAGCGGCGACAGGCGATCCCTTCCCTGTCCCCGGACGTTCGCAAGGCGACGCCGGCCCGTATCTACCGCGCCGCCAATATCATGAACTTCGTCTTTTTCAAATGCCTCGAAGATCACTTCCACGGTGACTTCATCGGCCCTTATCACGAGACGATCTTTATCCTCGACGGCGCCCCCCTGGCCCGCATCACGGCAAGCCATAACCGGAACAATCACGAGGGGGACCGGGGCATGATCGACGCTTGGGCCGCTGAACTGGAACTTAACAACTGGTACGAGTGGCAATCATATTTAAATTTTTCGTCACATGATTGAATTTACAGATAAAAAACCGTTGACATTCATCGATGCTGGGAGTACATTTTATCGCGTATTCAATCTCCATGAACCTCCGTTGTACCCTGAATCCGTAAACTACCGGAATTTCAGGTTGTTATTCCGAGGCTGAAGCGGCGCCCCGTGCGCCGGCAGGTTATAATTATTGTTGAATGTTTCATTCTTCATTAACGGAAAGGAGGCAGTTCATGACCACCACCATTATCTGTATCGTCGGCTTTATCATCTACATGGGCCTGTACTTCACGTACGGGAAAAAGATCGAGAGGGATGTCGTCAAGGCCTCGGACGAGATCGAGGCGCCGTCGAAACGTCTATACGACGGCATCGATTACGTCCCCGCCCACCGGATGGTCCTCTTCGGACATCACTTTTCCTCCATCGCCGGGGCCGGCCCCATCATCGGTCCCGCCATGGCCATGTGCTGGGGATGGCTTCCCGCCCTCCTCTGGGTCTGGCTGGGAAACATCTTCATCGGCGCCATCCACGACTACCTCGCCCTCATGGCGTCGATCCGCTATGACGGCAAGTCCATCCAGTTCGTCGCCTCTGACCTCATCTCCAAGCGGACGGGGACGGCCTTCTACTGGCTCGTCTTCTTCCTCCTCGTCCTCGTCGTCGCGGCCTTCGGCACGGTTATCTCCGGAATGTTCGCCAAGACGCCGGAAATCGCCGCCGCCTCCATCTACGTGACCTTTGTGGCCATGATCCTCGGGTATCTTATCTATGAAATGAAAATGAACCTTGTCGCGGCGACGGTGATCGGTATTGTCATGATGGCCGCCGCCATCTGGGCGGGGACGGTGTTTCCCGTGCAGGCAAGCTTCGAAGTCTGGCTCGTCGTCCTCTTCTTCTACATCATCATCGCCGCCTCCATCCCTGTCAATATCCTCCTCCAGCCCCGGGATTATCTCAATTCCTGGCTCCTCTACTTCGGGATTTTTGTTGGCTTCGCCGCCGCCTTCTTCACATTCCGGGGCGTGGAAATCCCCATGATGACCGATTTCGCACCGATCCTGATCGGTGGGAAGCCAACCCCCTTCTGGCCCGCCATTCCTCTGATCGTCGCCTGCGGGTCCCTCTCGGGCTTCCACTCCCTTGTCGCCTCGGGAACTTCGTCCAAGCAGATCGCCAAGGAGTCTGACGGCCTCTTTATCGGCTACGGGGCCATGTTCACCGAGGGCTTCCTCTCCACGATCGTCATCTGCGGCATCGCCGGATTCGGCTTCACCGCCCTTCAGAACGCCCATGCAGCCGCCATGACCGCCCAGGCAGCGGCAGCCGCCAAAGCCGCCGCCGCGGCAGCAGCAGGAGCTGTAGCCGGCGCCGGAGGCGTGGCCGCCGCAGCCAAAGCGACCGTCGCCCCCTTCACCCTCACCCTTGACAACTGGGGGGCCATGTTCACCAAGACCTCGGAGGCACTGAAACTCTCCCAGGCCAATCTGGTCGTTCAGACTTACTCGGACATGGTGGCGGCGAGCTTCCTCTCCTTCATTCCCGTGAAGATCGTCAAGGTTATCTGCGGGCTGTGGATCTCCGCCTTCGCCCTGACGACCCTCGACACGACCAACCGGATCGCCCGGTACTGTGTCGTGGAGATGCTGGCCCCGGTGAAGAACAAGATCGAGGGGCTCTACAATATCCTGACAAACCGCTGGATCGCCTCGATGATTCCGGCCATCCTGGGCATTTATCTGGCCTGGAGCAAGCAGTTCACCATCGTCTGGCCGTCTTTCGGAGCAGCCAACCAGCTCATCGCCTCCATCGCCCTGATGACGGGGGCCGCTTATGTGGCCAAAAAGCTCAAGTCCAACTTCGCCATCATGGCGATAGTTCCCGCCTGGTTCCTCTGGATTACGGTGACAGCGGCCATCATCTGGTTCATGGCCGTGGTCATGCCCGCCAACATCGCCAAGGCCCCCGGGCAGGGCTGGACAGTCCAGATCATCATGGGGATCATGCTCATCATGAATGTCATCTTCATCGTGGACTTTGTTAAATCGCGGAAAAAAGAGTAACGTCAAGCGATTGTAAGGATATTTCCTTCTTGACATTGTTAAGCTAACTACTTTTTCACTTGTCCTCCCCTTCCAACGGGAGGACAAGTGAAAGGACCAGGAAAAGGGGGACGGATTTCAAATATGCCCCCCAATATTTGTATTATTTCCCCTCCCTTCATGGGAACGGTCAGAGTTCTTTTCCCTCTCCTTCAAGGGGAGGGTCAGGGTGGGGATGGAGTTAAGGTGGAAATGGCTGCTTCGTTTCTCGGTTATTGCCGGCAGATTTTTACGGACATGGGCACGGCCCAGCGGGAGAGCCTCGTTTCCCTGACCTGCCTGGAGGTGCAGGAACTGGAAAATATCTTCGCCCTCCTCCTGATGGGCTCTTTTATCGGCCTCCCCGCCCCGCCGACCTTTCTTTCCGTCGAACTCCTGCCCTTCATGGAACGGGAGATGAGAATCCTCCACCAGCGGGCCGAAGACGCCCATGACATGCTTGCCGAGATCATGGGCACCCTCGGAATCGATTGATGCGGATCATTTTCTTCACCGGCAAGGGGGGGGTGGGAAAGTCCACCATCGCCGCAGCGGCTGCCTGGCAACTTGCCCGGCAGCACCGGGTCCTCATCGTTTCCCTCGACCCGGCCCACAACCTGGGGGACATCTTCAACGTCACCCTGAAAAACAGGCGCAAGCGTTTCAGCCCCAATCTATATCTCCAGGAGGTGGACCTCCGGCAGATGGCCAGGGCCTACCTTGAGAAGGAAACAACTGTTCTTTCAGATACCTATAGTTACCTGAAGGCCTTGAACCTCGATCACTATTTCTCCGTCCTCAAGTATTCTCCGGGTATCGAGGAATACGCCCTCCTGACCAGCATCGAAAAGGCGATCCGGGAGGATACGGATTTCGACTACCTCCTCTTCGATACGCCGCCGACGGGCCTGACGCTACGGTTTTTGGCCCTCCCCCAGGTGACGTCAACGTGGATTGAACGCCTCACCGCCATTCGCCGGCAGATCCTGAAGAAGCGTTATACCATTCAGAAGATCCGCCGCCCCTTGAAGGACGGGGAAGAAAGGAAGGAGATCCGCCTGAGTTACGACGAAACGGACGACGATATCCTGAATCGCCTGCTGGTCTTAAAGGAAAACTACGGCAAGCTAACCGCCGTCCTCCAGGGGGCAGCCTGCGGGATTGTCCTCGTCTTCAACCCGGACCTCCTGTCGCTCCGGGAGTCGGAACGCCTCATCGAGGGTCTCGAAGACCTGAAACTGCCCCTGCGTCTCCTGGTGCAAAATAAGGTTACCGAAGAGAACCGCGCCATTGCCGACCAGGTGGCCGGGACGCTGCAAAAGGCGTCGGGACACAAAGGCCCGGTACGGTACGTGGCCCTGAATCAGGACATCGCCCTAAAAGGGGCTACTTTGTACAATATTTCAGAAGATTTGAGGTCCGATCTTGAATTTTGATTTTTTCCCATACGAACACCTGGCAAAGGAGCCCCTGTTTTTTCTTTTCGTCGCCTTCTCCGCTTTACTTGGCTACGGTTTTTTCTGGGGCAAAAGGATCAACCACCGCCTATTCATGTCCGCCTTTGCGGACCTGGTCAGCGTCGTCCGCCCCGTGGATCAGACCTTTACCAACATCGGCGGGCTCATCGGCTACCACGCCACCCTTACCCCGCCCAAGCAGGAGCCTATCTCCCAGGTGGACGCCACCATTACTTTTCTGCCCCGTCATTCCTGGCTGTGGATGCCCATTTCCATGCTGATCCGCAAATACGACCGCCTCTTCATCACCATCCATTTCCGCCGGGCGCCCATTGCCGAGGGGCACCTCATTGAAAAGGGTTACGCCGGATTCCGGGGACCGAAAATCACCAACGCCGAGCGGCTGCAACAGGAAAACATCAAATGGGGGTCCTATGACTTCATTCTGTATTTCGGAAGTGAACCGATCCGGCAGAAGCTCCGGCAAATCGTCAATCGCCAGGCCGATCCCGGCACGGTCCGCCATATCGCCGTCGTCCCGGAGCAGCAGAAGGGCTTCATCTTTATGATTCCGAAAAAGGGGAATGTGGCAGCATGCCTCTCCCCTATCTACCAGTGGCTACCGTCACTGTTGAAACAGGAAGGAAAGGGAAAATGAAAAGACTTTTTTATCAAATCGGGTGGCTGATGGCGGTGCTTTTGATCATTACGGGCTGCGGCGAATCAGGCAAGCAACCGCCGCCGGGACCGACCGCCAAGCAGGAAGCCCCTGCACCCCCGGCAACCGGCCCGGCGACACCCGGCGCCCCCGAAGCGGTGAAGCAGCAGTCCTGCTACGATATCGGCTTCAAGACAGGACGCTGCGCCGCCAAGAGCATGAGCAACCTGCCCTGCGAACCCGGCGAGGATATTCCCATGCCAGCGGAGTGCAAGGGAAAACCGGAGACGGAAAAAGGTCTCACCGAGGGTCGGAAGTCCGTTTATTAGAGGTAATCCGGGAAATGATTCAAGGCTTCTCTTTTATGATCATGGCCCGGACACGATAGTAATAGGGAAGGTGGAATAATAAACAATCAGAACTGAGGAGGAGGTCAAGCTATGGCTAAAAAACAGGACTTAGGCGTGTTTGATTTCGCCGTACAGGCGGAAAAGGATGGCATGAACTTTTACATGAAGGCAGCCAAGAAATTCTCCGGCAACGAGGACCTCAAAAAACTGTTTGTCTCGCTGGCCAAAGAGGAAGCCGTCCACATGAAGATCTTCATGGATTTCAAGATCAATGCGGAAGGCAAGGGCGTGGATCAGTGCCTGAAGAACCCGGAGATCGACGCCTATCTGGAAGCGATCGTTCAGGACGGGCTCTTCCCCAAAGGGGAGACGATCAACAAGCGCCTGGAAAAAGTGGAAACGGTCGCCCAGGCGGCGGCCATCGCCATGGCGGCGGAAAAGAACGCCATCCTCCTCTATACGGAATTGGCCAAACTTGCCAAAGACAAGGAGCAAAAGAAGTTTTTCGAGAAGATCGCCAAGGAGGAAAAATCGCACCTCGTCATGGTCGGCGGGCTCCGGGCCGATAATGATCCCATGTACGCCGCTCTAAGATTCGGACGGTTTTTTTAGACGAATTCGATGGCGAGATCGGGGAATTCCTGCTCAAACTCCGCCGTCAGATCCCGGATGATCGTGGCAACGATCGTCCGGGCGATGGCGGCGCAGGTGATGCAGTTGGGCAAGTGCCGATATACGTTCGTAAATATGTAAAGTTTCTTCTCTTTTTCGCTATACCGGAGGCGCTTGACCAACCCCAGTCGGGCAATGGGCAGGTTGCTCTCCGGGTCCTTTACCCGTTCCAGAACGGCGTCAATCTTTGCAATCATTTCTATTGGCATTTCCGGCGGCATGGTTTGTCCCTCCTGCAATGTATGATCTGACGCTAAACATAACATCAATCACCGTGCCTGCCCAGGGCAGTTTTGACGGATCTATTTCAATTCATAATGCAGTTTCAATGCCTTATCGATTTTATCGCCATAGGGCTGTCCCAGGGTGCCGAGCCGCTTCATCAATCTTGATTTATCGACCGCCCTCGTCTGATTGATCATGACCTTTGATCGCTCTGTCAGGCCGCCGACACCAGCGGGGATTTCCACCTCGAAGGAATAGACGCGGGTAATGCCTGATGTAATGGGAGCTATGGAAATAATGGGAGAGTGGGCATTGTTGACATCGTTGGAAACAACCACGGCGGGCCTGATTTTTTTAACCTCCGATCCTATCGTGGGGTCAAAATTTACCAGCAATACATCCCCTTTTCTAATCGATTCCATCGCCAACGGTTCCTTCCAGATCTTTGCATTGCCCCTGCATCTCTCCGGCGGCCTCCCGGTACTCTGCCGCCAGCCTCTCCTGACGAATCTCACCGATCATTTTATTAATCGCCGTGGTGATAAACCGGCTTGTTTCACGGGGCTTTACTTCCTCTTTCAAATGCTGATAAATTTCTTCAGGAAGACAAACATTGATCCTAACTGAAGCCATAGCACACCTCATCTACATCATTTTATTGTGTAGAGCGATTACACAATAAAACCAGATTGTCAAGGACTTATTGGACATCAAGGGAAAGGTATTGCCGGAAGATAAAAATCTTTGCATTATGTTATGCACCCTGATAGGTTCACGCCCAGGTAATATCGGAAATGGAAGGGACAGATAACCGTCCCTGTTTTTATATCCGACGCATTGAAATGGGAATCCCTTTATGGACCTGCTCCTCACATTCATTGATATTTTTATTCACCTCGACCGGCATCTGATCTGGCTCATCCAGCATTTCGGCGTCTGGGTTTATCTGATCGTCTTTCTCGTTGTCTTCTGTGAAACCGGCCTCGTCGTCACGCCCCTCCTGCCCGGCGATTCTCTCCTTTTCGGCCTCGGGGCCCTGGCGGCCATCGGCGACCTGAACGTGTTATGGCTCTTTATCCTCTTGTCCATCGCGGCGATTGCCGGGGACACGGTGAATTATTTTATCGGAAAATATGTGGGACCGAAGGTGTTCCATCAGGAGACAAGCCGCTTTTTCAAAAGGGAATATCTGGAGAGGACCCATCAGTTTTACGAGAAATACGGGGGGAAAACAATCGTCATCGCCAGGTTCATGCCCATCATCAGGACTTTTGCCCCTTTCGTCGCGGGGATCGGCGCCATGACCTATTCCAAGTTTATAATTTACAATGTCCTCGGCGGCATCGTCTGGGTGGCCGTTTTTATCTTCGGCGGGTATTATTTCGGGAATCTGCCGATGGTGAAGAACAACTTCACCCTGGTGATCATGGCCATCATAATCATCTCCGTAATGCCCGGGGTGATTGAATACTTCCGCCAGCGCCGGGCATAGGCAGTCGTAAATCGTCAGTCTTTATTTCCAAAAAAAAGGCCGCCTTCAGACATGAAAGGCGGCCTCGTCTTATCAACAACTCGCGAGAGTCCCTATCTATCAAAGAATTGGCATTACATAACCCCAAAGCCCATCATGAGGGCGAAGATGCTCATCACCAACCCACTCCAGAGCAAGGTCATGGTCGTATAGCCCATGATGTCCTTCGCGGCCAGTCCCGCCATGCCCAAGAGCGGCAGCGCCCAGAAGGGCTGGATCATGTTGGTCCACTGGTCGCCCCAGGCCACCATCATCGCGGATTTGACCGTATCAATGTTCATCATCTTGGCCGCCTCGACGGTGATCGGTCCCTGGACGGCCCACTGGCCGCCGCCTGAGGGAACGAACATGTTGATCACACCGGCCCCCCAGAACTGGAGCATGTAAAAGGTCTCGGGAGTAGAGATGGCCACGAACCAGCCCGCGATTACCTTGGCCAGACCCGTGCCGATCAGCAACCCCATAAGGCCGCCGTAAAGGGGGAACTGCAGGGCGATCCCCCCGGCGGACCGGATGGCGATATCCATCGCCTTGACATAGTTGATAGGTTTTGTATGGAGGATCACACCGGCGACAAAGAAGATGAAGATGACGACGTTCAGGTCGAGATTGAGGCCCTTAGTGGAAAAATGGAGGAAGAGATAGAAGACCCCCATGAGGGCAAAGATTATGTTGACGATGTAGCTGTGGTCGATCCGTTCGGCCAAAGTGGGATTCGCCGGTCTCTCGACTTTCACCGTCTGGTCTTCCATTTCCTTTAGGCGCTCCTCGGAGATAGTAATCTCATCACCTTCCTTGGGATAAATGAGATAAAAGAGGATGGGCAGGCCGATGATGATAATGGCGGCAGGCAGGAGATTCCAGGCAGCAAAGATCGTATCGGACACGGGAACGACCTTGCCGGTGATCTTTTCGATGAGGTTCTGGGCGTGCTTGGGAGTCGCAATCAACAGCGGGATGGATCCGGAAAACCCCATGTGCCAACAGACGAAACCGCTATAGGCGGCGCCGATAAGGATCGGGAAATCGGTCTTCCGGTTGCGACGGGCAATCTCGAGGGCCAGGAGCCCCGCGAAGATCAGACCGAAACCCCAGTTTATCCAAGAACCGCAGCCCCCGACAAAGGCGACGATCATCGCCCCTTTGACAGGTGTATCCGCCATCCCCGCCACCCAGTCGAGGACTTTTTTCATGGGCGGCGACAGGGCCAGGACATAACCCGTTACCAGAATCAGGATCATCTGCATGGCAAAAGCAATGATACCATAAATCCCGCCACCCCAAGTGGTGATCACTTTCGTGATATCCGATGGCGTGAAGATAAGGGCCAGGACCGCGGCAAGGAACGTGAGCAGAATGGCGAACAGGTAAGCGTCAGGCAGTAAATGACGCATGACGAAGGTAAAAAATGAAGCAAGCTTTCTTAACATAAATACACCTCCTTTAAGATGATGAAAATAAAAAAATCCGCCGTCGAAATGACGCGGATCTCATTAAACCCCATCCTCAAACCCCATCCTCATATGCCCCCCTCAGGCGCTAATGATCGGAGAAGATAAAGAATCTGTATTTTTTGACACACTACAGGAAGAACCTCAAAAAATCAATTATTAATTGCCCTCTTTTCCCATTTGGTTCGCAGTCGGAAGCCACGATCACCCTAGCTCCCGAAGTCACGCGGGCAGCATGTCCCGTCCGGCTGACGGTGACTATATCTTTTTATTTTAGCTGCTTTTCTTAGCTTATTCGTCATTTAGTGTATTTTCTTCGGGAAATCCCACCAGCTAAGACAAATAAATAGACAAGGACAACAATAAGCACAAGTAAAACAGTGGGCAATGCCGGCAAATCCATCATTTTGACACCAGATATTGCGACAATTACACAAAATGTGGCAACGATCTGAAACAGAATATTTATCATCCCATACCTCTCTTAAACTTTATTGTAATGAACTCCTTCAAAGCCTTCAAAATATCAGGAATTACAAACGAAAAAAGAACAAGCACAAAGGCAATTAAAAATAGCCCTTCTTTCCATTCGAAATTCATATCTTCACCTCTTCATTTGTTCGGACAACATGCGAGGAATTTCATGAAACTACCGCCATGGTATCGCCCATATTCAAAATAAAAAAGCCGCCATCCTGCTCTTTTTACGAGCAAGATGGCGGCCCGACCATCTAATGAACACCTCTGGATTTTACAACCCAGACCCATTACCGATTTCGTTTTGTTCTCACTACAAGAATTCCGGGGAAGAATCAACAACAATATTTGCGGTGATGATCCGATACAGAAAATACTTGCAATACCCGCCCGAGGCAGCTAATCGTTTACCCCTATGGATACACAACGCCGTAAAGTTCGCGTCGCCACCCTGTCCGTCGTCTCCAATGCGACCCTGACAGCCCTGAAGCTGATCGTCGGGCTGTTCATCGGTTCCGTGTCCATCCTTTCCGAGGCAATCCATTCCGGCGTGGACCTCGTAGCCGCCGTTATCGCCCTGTTTTCCGTCAAGACATCAAGCATCCCCGCCGACGCCGATCATCCCTTCGGCCACGGGAAAATAGAGAACCTTTCCGGAACGATCGAGGCGCTGCTGATTTTTATCGCCGCCATCTGGATTATTTTTGAGGCCGTAAAGAAACTCCTCCATCCGGAACCCATCGCGACCATTGGCTGGGGCATAGGCGTCATGCTCCTTTCTTCGGTTGTAAACATCGGCGTTTCACACCTGCTTTTCAAGGTGGGCCGGGAAACCGATTCCATCGCCCTGCAGGCCGATGCCTGGCACCTCCGGACCGACGTCTATACCTCCGCCGGGGTCATGACCGGCCTGGCCATGATCTTGATTGGCGGACGGCTTTTCCCGGGCATAAATCTCAACTGGCTCGATCCGGCGGCGGCGATCGGCGTTGCCGGTCTGATCATCAAAGCCGCCTGGGACCTGACGAGGCAGGCGGCCCGGGACTTGCTGGACGTCAATCTTCCCCCCGAGGAGGAGGCATGGATCCGGCAGCGCATCCGGGAGCATCAACCGCTGATCCACGGATTCCATCAGTTGCGGACGAGAAAATCGGGTCACTTCCGCTTCGTTGAGTGCCACCTGAAGGTCGATCCCCTGATGACCGTCTTGAGTTCCCACCGGATCACGGAAGACCTGGCGGCGGCTATTGAAGAAAAATATCCCGATACAAGCGTCACAATCCATGTGGAGCCCTGCGATGGTCGCTGCGAGGAAAAGGCAAAATGCCTCGCCGGCTGCCTCCTGCCCGAAGCCACACGCCGGGAGATCCAGGAGGGGCGCTGAAAAACACGGCCTCTTTTCCCATTGACAAAAGCTGCACATATTGCCACGATGGTCACACAATAGCGGCGATTACAGATCATGCAAACAGTCGGAAAGTCTCATTGAGGATCGACGTTGAACCAGCCCTTCCACAGCACTGAAGAAGGAAAGAAACGCCTGAAGATCATGGTTGCCATCGATGGGGCCATGATCCTCCTGCTTTTGGGCAATCTCGCCTGGATGGTTTTTGACTGGTTTTTTGCCTTCCAACCCTTTCACGAATTCTTTCATGAAAATGCCCCTGTGTTTTACCGGTTTTACGAACCGGTGCACCTGAAATACTGGTCCTACGACCTGGTTTTTGCCGCCATATACATCCTGGAATTTTTTCTGCGTTGGGGCCTGTCCGTCCTCTGGAAAGAATATCATCGCTGGTTTTTCTACCCCGCCATCCATGTCTACGATTTTATCGGCGCCATTCCCGGTCCGTTCCGGTGGCTCAGGCTCCTTAGGATCTTCGCCTTTTCCGCTCGCCTGAACAAATTGGTCCGGCTTGACAGCATCGTTTTCAGAAAGTTTCATAAATACCGAGACGTTCTCATGGAAGAGATTTCCGACCGGGTTGTCGTCAATGTCCTCAACGACATGCAGACAGAGCTGCAAACGGGAACGCCGCTATTCAAAAGGGTAATCCAGGAGGTAATCAGGCCTAAACGGCAGGCATTGACGGAACTTCTCGTCGACAAACTCCGGACCGTGGCCCGGGACATGAATGACATCTTCGATCAGGAAATGCGGATCTACGTCGAAAGCTGTATAAAAAAGGCCTTGACCAGCAGCGATGATATCCGCCTCCTGGAAAAGATTCCCGGAGCGGGAAAAATGATCTCCCGGCGGGTCGAAAACATGGCGGCGGATATTACCTTTCATACGGTCGACAAGATTTTCAGGGACATTCACGCACCGGAAAACGACCGGGTTCTCCATGAACTGGCCGGAAAAATAATTGATGGCATCCTGGCAGAGGCAAAAGGGGACCTAAGCGGCGATATGGCTGAGATCATCAATAAAACCATCGACCTCATAAAAGAGCAGGTCGGGGAAAAACAATGGAAAATCAAGGAAATGCACGAAAAGGCGGGGGAAATTTCCCGTCAATGCTGATGCGTTTTAATCTTTTGGGTAAAATACAGCGAAACGACGGTAAGGCAGGCGCCGATGATGAAGGGCAGCCGCCAGTTTATCAACCATAAGCTGCCTCCGATAAGGGGGATTACTATTGCGGAGATATGGTTGATCGTGAAGCCGACAGCGGTGCTCTGTGACAAATCTCCGGGATCGGCAGTTTTTTGGAGATAGGTATTCAACCCGATGGAAAAGTTGAAAAAGATACTGTCCAGGACATACAGGATGATTGCCACCCAGACATTTTCGATAAATGCGTAACCCAGAAACAGGACAAAGAGGCTGGCGCTTTCGAGGGATAGTACCACGCGCTCTCCATATACGTTGATCGCTCTTGAGATGTGGCTGTTGGTTAGGAACGTAAGGGCATAATTCAGGACATAAATACCGGCGATGGTACTGACGCCCAGTTTATATTTTTCGACGAGAAGAAAGACGGCAAAGACAATGAAAATCTGCCTGCGGGCGCCGCTTAGGAAGTTTAATGTATAGTAAAGCCAATATTTTCTACGCAAGACGAGTTTGTTCTGATGATGGAGTCCTTGGCCGGTAACCGGATTTTTCGAAAGCATATAGATTCCGGTGCATGCCACGAAGACACCCAGGATGAGGAAGTTGATGCGATACGGCAAAATGAAGGAAAGTGCCCAGATAATTGTTCCTACGGCAATATTTGCCAGCGCCCCATATCCTCGCAAGCGGGCAAATATAATCGGGGCCTCCCGCTTATCGAAATACTGAACCGTAAGGGATTTGTTGGTGGTTTCAAAATAGTGAAAACCAATGGACATGATCACCGTGGTCATAAGTAAGCCCGGGAAGGTTGTAAAAAACCCGGTTGCCCCAATCCCGATCCCAAGGAGGACCACCGACCATGCCGATAATCGATGTTCCTTCATGATCAGGAGCACATACATAACCAAAAAGGTAAGGAAGCCCGGAATTTCACGCACCGCCTGCGCCACACCGATCTGAAATCCGTTTACGCCTACGACTTCTTTGGCGAAATTCGTAAATATGGCCATCCATCCCTGTAATCCGGCACTGGCACATATCACCAGCACCATCAGGTATGTGTACATCGGATTGCTTTTAAATTGTTCCATGATTAGTTATAAGCTGACAGATCCAGGGGAAATCGATACCCCGCCTTTTCATACATATCCCGAATCAGGATCAGGTCATCCACCAGGTTTTCACCCGGGGTGATTTCGCCAAGCCAGCGGGCCCGCTTATTGGCGTTGTCCAGATACCAGCAGATTATCGACACCCGGGCGGCCTTGGCAATATGCCAGAATCCCGTTCTTATCGTCTTTATCTCTTTCCTGGTCCCCTCCGGCACGATCGCAAGCAGGAACTCCTCGCGGCCGTTGAAGACTTCCGCCATCTGTTCCACAGCGCCCCGAGACGATCCGCGGTCCACCGGGATGCCACCGATAGCCTTGAGAAACAAAGACATGGGCCAGAAGAACCATTCCTTTTTAACCATTATATGCCCCGTTCGCTTGATAATGCGGTATCCGATGAAGGCCCGGACCGCATCCATATTGCGTGTATGGGGAAAACCGATAATCACATGCTTCCCGGAAAAATAGGCAGGCAGCGGTTCAAACCGCCATCCCATCAGGAAGTAGAGAAATTTGCCGGTAAGACTCAGTAGCTGCTTCACATACGATCCTTCCTAAAAAAGTGGGCGGAGTATAGAGAGGGAGGGGAAAGATGTCAACAGAACATATTTCCGAATTGAATAAGACCACAGGCACCACAGCGCTACGCCGACGATTTTCGATTAAGATACGTGAAAAGATGGCGCGAAGATGTGATGCAAGCTGGTAAGGATGATTTGCGGACAAGCCCTTAGTCTCTTTCCGGTATTGTCCGGCATAGGCTTTTGCCGCTAATCTTTTATTGCTTTATCCCATTTTTTCTATAATATTTTCCATCGGTGCAAGTTATCATCCCCCCTGCGGAAAGACGATCGAGATGCTTCCGCACCGTCAAGGCGTCCCAGGCACGGACCCACTCATCGACAAGGAATTTCTTGCCGTAAATCAATCCCATGGCGCAGAGATCATCTAAAGAAACGGGTTCGGCGAGAGCGGCCATGATCCGCGCCTCCCGCCTGTCAATGATATCGAGATACTGTTTCATGGCCCTCCGGAAATCATCGCCATTGACGATACCCGCTTCATGACCGGTTATATATGTGCCCGCATCCAGCTTCGCGATGATCTCGGCGGACTTGATGAATTGATCCATATCGCCGTCGGCGCCGAAACACCAGGGCCCAAAGGAGGTGAGGTCAATATCTCCCGTATAGACGATACCCTCGCCGGGAAAGTAAAGGCAGCAAAATCCGGCGGAATGGCCCGGCGCCCCGACGACTTCCATCCGGGTTGCGCCAAAATCAATGACCTCGCCCCACTGGTAGGTGCCGTCCAGTCTGGCGGTCGAAAGCCACCATTCATGACGGTTCTGGGGAGTATAAGGGCTCTGGACACTGTCCGGCCGCGAAATCCTGTCCAACCATCCCTGTGTCCAGGCGTCGCCATAGTACTCCGTCATTCCGAGACGCTTAAGGATTTCCCGGCGATCCCGGTAGCATTCACCTTCCCGGTCATTGATGAGGATACGGGAGCGGTCGAAGAGATAATTGTAGGCAATATGGTCAAAATGAAAGTGCGTATTGATGACCAGATCGATATCCATTCCCTCTCTGAGCTGCCGCATCGGCTCCAGACCGGCGCCGGGGTCAATGACAGCCTTGACGCCGTCGTCGATGAGAAGAGAATTACAGAATGGAAACCGACCGTTGTTCTGACCCTGGATGACTTTGATGCTCCCGAACTCCATATGTTCCATGATGGCACCCGCTCGACAATATTTATGGTTAGTATGCGTATATTTTGCATACCAAACATTTATTGTCAAGCTTTTTCATGGAAGAGCGGCAGGCTTATTTCGACGACCAAACCTCCCCCGGGAGAATTTTCCGCCCGCACCGTGCCGCCATGGAGGCGGACAGCCGCCTCGGTGATGGCAAGGCCAAGGCCGGTGCCGCCGGTCTCTCTTTCCCTGGCCCCGCCAACGCGGTAAAACGGTTTGAACAGCTTGGCGATCGCCTCTTCCGGCACCCCTTTCCCATGGTCCCGGATTGTCATCACTCCGTAGGAATCGTCATTGATCTTCATGCGGCGTAACGATACCTCCACCGTACTGCCGTTCCGGGTATACCGAACGGCGTTTCTCGCCACATTGTCGATTGCCCGGCGCAAGAATTCCTCATTGCCGGCAACAAGACATCCCTCTTCACATTCCGCCTTTACGCTGCGGTTATGACTTCTTGCTTCATAATCGGCGTCGGCAACGATTTCCCGGATCAGTTCCCCCAAGTCGATCCTCGTTTTTTCCATGACAAAGGTTCCGGCTTCCACACGATTCAAGGTCAAAAGATGCTCAATCATATCGTTCAATTTTCCCGACTCCCGCTCAATCCGATCCAGAGATTTCTCGATCTCCGGGTCAACTCCCCGGCGGCAGAGCTCCAGGGCCACATTGAGCCGTGCCAGGGGAGAACGGAGCTCATGAGAGATATCTCTGAGGAGGAGGCGCTGGGAATTCATCAACGACTCGATCCGTTCGGCCATCCCGTCAAAATCGCTTGCCAGGGTGGATATTTCGTCTTTTCGGCGTCCTAGGGCGGGGCGGACGCGGACCGAAAGATCACCCGCGGCGAACTGCCGCGCCGCCGCCCCGAGTTTAAAGATGGGGGAAGTCAGATAGCGCGCCAGGGCGTAGCAGATAATCCCGGAAACAAACAGCACTACCAGGAGCCGCAAGCTGTTCATGGCAAAGGGAGAATAATTGTCCCGCGGCGGCGGTGGAAAGGGCGGTATTTCCGTGACCATGGCGTAAGACTTTCCACTTGCGCCGGAGATTCTCATCGCCGCCCCGCCTCCCTCCCGGGGCGGATCAACACCGGTATTTCCCTGTTTCAGGGCGAGAGCGGCAAGGGCAGATGCCCCAACCGTCCCCGCCCTCCCGGTGAGGTCGGCGCCTTGATCATCAAAAAAATGCTCCCTCATACCCGTGGTTTCATAAAGGCGGTCGGCGAAAGCTCTCAGGGAGGAAACGCCTTCATGTTCGAGAATCCAGGCATACGCCTGCCCATGCAAAGCGAACGGGCCGCCGGGCAGCGGGTGACGCGGCGAGTGGAAAGGTCCCGTCGCAGTCATCCAATCGACGGTAAGCACCGCCCCGATCATAAACAGCGTCGTCAGCCAGAATGAAAGGCAGATCTTGACAAAAAGATTATTTTTTAACATTTCCTTCTCCCTGATGCTGCCGGTTGTCCATCCCCTGCCCCGGCGGTTGAGGCAGGACATAGATATAGCCGCTGCCGCGTATGGATTTGATCCGTTCCGTACCGCTGCATCCCTGACCAAGTTTTTTGCGGAGCTTGCTTACATGGACATCGATGCTACGGTCATAGGGGGTCAGGATGCGTCCCAGCACCGTCTTGGTCAGTTCATCGCGCGTGACCGGGCGCCCCATCTTATAGAGGAATATTTCCAAAAGACTGAATTCGACAGCGGTAAGCTCGACGGAATTGCCGGCGCACAGTACCGTACGCGTCCCCATATCGAGTTCTACATCTCCCACCTTGTACCGGACGGATTTCCCGCCGGGGACTGTCCCCATGGTGTCGCGGTTTGAGCGGCGCAGGACGGCGCGGAGGCGGGCAACCAATTCGCGCGGGTTGAAAGGTTTGGCCAAGTAGTCGTCGGCTCCCAACTCCAGCCCGGCGATCCGGTCTACATCGTCCCCCCGGGCGGTAAGCATGAGCACGGGGGTGTTCGTGCGGGCGCGCACCTCTTTGAGGACGGCGAAGCCGTCATGTTCTCCCGGCAGCATGACATCGAGGATGATTATTCCGTATTTCCCCGTTAACGCCTTTTCGATGCCCTTTTCCCCGTCATAGGCCGCTTCGACGGAAAACCCTTCCCGCACCAGATATTCATCAAGCAGCTCAGATAGAACACGATCATCGTCAATGACCAAGATGAGTTCAGTGGGAATCGCCATGTCGCTTATACTCCTTCAGCAAAGATTTCCCTCCCCCTCTCCCGACCGGGAACTATCTTCCCTGTTCCTAATCGGGAGTGCGATCCACCATGCCACAAATCAAATAGATTTATTGTTAAGAATTGTAAAGAGCCTTTCCAGGATCGAAGCATCCGAACTTCTCCCAGGCGGCAAAAATATACACTGCCGAGACATCAACAGGACCGCTCCGCCGTTCCGGTCTCGCCATCGTCGTTGCCGGCAATTGTTAACATTTGTAAATCTTTGACAAATACCCGCATCGGCTTCATCAAAGGGCACATCGGTTGCTTTAACGTCGCTTGCATACTTGGAATAACCGCCGCTTAATTCAAGCATCGCCAAGGAGACTATCCAGCAAAGATTAAGTCAAAGAAAGGAGAATGTCATGGTAAGTGGAGTTAGTAGTTTCAGCAGCAACGCCGCCGCCTCGCTTGCTGAAATGAGGCAGAAATTGTTCAAGAGCGTCGATACCAACACGGACGGATCAATAGACAAAACAGAGATATCCGCATTGTTGGAGCAGAGCACTACAAGTATTGTCGATTCGTTATTTACCGGTCTGGACGCCAATCAGGACGATTTGATCAGTATGATCGAAGCGGATGCCGGTCTGGCAAAGCTGGGGCAGCAGATAAAGAATAGTGGCGCCGGGATGGCGGGCGGAGCGGGGATGCCGCCGCCGGACAAGGTCTTCGATACTGCCGATACGGATGGTGACGGTTCCGTCACTAAGGAAGAACTGGCCGCTGTCATCGGAGATGGAGGGGCCGACGAACTGTTCGGCAAGATCGACACGGACGGCGACAGCCTCATCAGCCGTACTGAAGATGAAACATTCCGGGAAGGCATGGCGGGCGCTTCGGGAATGCAGCCTCCTCCCCCGCCGCCGGACAAGGTTTTTGATACGGCGGACACGAATCAGGACGGCACCGTTAGCGCGGAAGAGCTGGCCGCTGTCATGGGAAGTGGAAACACCGACAAATTGTTCAGCAAGATTGACACGGACGGCGACGGCCTCATCAGCCGTGCCGAGGACGAGGCATTCCGGGAAAATATGACCGAGGAGATGCAAAATAATACTTCTGCAAAATCAGACATGGATGACATCAACAATTTCGTTCAGGATTGGCAGAGCAAGATGTTTGAGGCGCTTTTGAACGGTCTCAATGCGGCGGCAAGTTCTTCCCAAGAATCGACGTCACTTTACGCATAGATCGGCGGGTTTTATCCCGAGCTAAGGCGTCAACCCCATAGTTTCCATGCTGGCTGTGCCTGACAAGGCCGCTTTCCGTTCAGGAAAGCGGCCTTGTTTCCCATCTCTTCAATCCCCGATCAGACACTATTTATGGTGGCAATTTATTCAAACAGGCGGTATCATACAAGGCACTAATCGTTTCCATGTCCACAAAGGTAAAATCTCTATATGAAAGAGAACAATCCTCCCCTCAATATCCTCGTCATTGATGATGAGGCCAATATCCGCAAGACGCTATCCATCTGCCTGGAAACGGAGGGCTACCGCGTCACCGCCACGGGTAAACCCGAAGACGCCCTTGCCGAGGCCTCACGAAGATCATTTGACATCGCCTTCGTCGATATCCGCCTCGGCGTCGTCAGCGGATTGGATCTAATTCCCGCCCTACTGGCTACATCACCCCAGCTCAAGATTATCATGATTACGGCCTATGCCTCAATTGACACGGCTGTCGAGTCCGTAAGGCGCGGTGCCGCCGATTACATCCCCAAACCGTTCACCCCGGCCCAGATCACCCTGGCCGTAAAGAAGGTCTTTGAAGTCAGGACCCTGGAACAGAAAGTCGCGGCCCTAAGCGAAGACCTGGGACGATCCCGTCTGGAGGAAGACTTCTCCACAACAAGCGGTGTTGTAGAACGCGCCCTCGATCTCGCCCGTCAAGCGGCGCCCTCCGAGGCAACGATCCTGCTGCGGGGGGAAAGCGGCACGGGGAAAAGCGTCCTGGCCAAGGCGATCCACACCTGGAGCCGGAGAGCTTCCATGCCTTTCAGCGTCCTCTCCTGTCCCTCCCTATCACCGGAGCTTCTCGAAAGCGAACTCTTTGGACATGTCAAGGGCGCCTTTACCGGTGCCGTCCGCGACAATGCCGGCCGCATCAGCTCCTGTGACGGCGGGTCGCTCTTTCTTGATGAAATCGGCGACCTTCCCCTTTCTCTCCAGCCGAAGCTCCTGCGTTTTGTCCAGGACAAGGAGTATGAACGCGTCGGTGATTATGTAACCCGCCATGCCGACGTGAGGATCATTGCCGCAACGAATATCGATCTGGAAAAATCGGTTCGGGAAGGCCGTTTTCGGGAGGATCTTTTTTATCGCCTCAATGTCATCCAGATTGAGATACCGCCCCTTAGATCGCGACCCGATGACATCGTTGTCCTGGCAAATCGCCTGCTCGCTTTTTTTGGAAGGAACTGCCATAAATCTGTCCAAGGCTTCACCGCTGCGGCCATGGAGCTGCTCAAAGGCTACGGCTGGCCTGGAAATATTCGCGAATTACGTAACGTTATTGAACGAGCCGTCATTCTTTGCCGCGGCGATCAGATCGATGGGGGCGACCTCCCGGACAACCTGAAGACGGGGGAGACAACGGTCAAACTGGGAGACCCCGTATCTCTGGACAAGATTGAAGAAGAACATATCCGTTACATCCTGGCGGCGACACGCTCTCTTCAAGAAGCCGCTGCCGTTCTCGGTATCGATCAGGCCACCCTCTGGCGCCGCCGTAAGCAGTACGGCATCTAATACTTGCAAAAAACCATGTTATTGAATTTTGCAATGCCCTCCCTTCAAGAACTTGCATTATGCAATGCCACCTGATCTTTATTAAATATATTACCTTTTAATATTATATACTTAAGACGTTTACATGCCTGGCACAAGAGTTGCTCCTACAGATGGCAGGAGGGATGTTATGCTCGGGCTTCGCCACAAATTATCGCTGGGATTCGGAGGACTGCTGCTGATCATTATGATCATCGGCATGCAAAGCATCGTTCAGTTCAAGGACCTTGGGCAGTCCATCGATGTCATCCTCCGGGAGAATTATCTTAGCGTTGTCGCCTGCCAGGACATGAAGGAGGCCCTGGAGCGTATGGACAGCGGCATCCTCTTCACTTTTCTGGGCTATTCGGAAGAAGGCACAAGGATGATCCGGAAAAACGAGGCGACTTTTGCCCAGGCCCTGGATGTCGAACTTCACAATATCACCGTGCTGGGAGAAAAGGAAAAGGCGGACGCTGTAAAGACCCTTTATGCCTCCTACGTGCAGGTGTTGCATAAAATCGAGAATCCTGCCCTCTCGCCGGAGGTCCGCCGCCGTCTTTATTTTAAAGAACTCCTGCCCCTGTTTCAACAGATCAAGGACGATGCGGACGCCATCCTCCGGATGAACCAGAACAACATGCATGAAGCGAACGATCTGGCCAGGAGAAAGGCGGCAGCGGCCCAAAGGCACATGGTCATCTTCCTGTTTTTCGGCGCCGTGATCGCCGTGGCTTTTATGGTCTTCACCGGCAAATGGATTCTTAAACCGATCAACCGGCTGATCCATTCCAGCGAGGCGATCCGGGACGGCAATCTGGATCTTGTTGTAAAGGCGGAATCACACGATGAAATAGGCCGCCTTTCCGAGGCATTTAACGACATGGCCTTGAGCCTGCGGGCGTTCCGTCGCAGTGACCAGGCCAAACTGGCCCGGACCCGGGAAGCGGCCCAGGAAACCTTCAGCAGGCTGCCCGATGCCGTGGCCATTGTCGATCCCGAAGGGAGAGTCGAAATAGCGACGGCCTCGGCTAAAAATCTCTTCGCCCTGAAGCCGGGCCTGCTCGTGCGCGATGCCTCGATAGAGCATCTGAATAGCCTCTTCCAGGCGATTGTTGACCAGGATCCTCAGCAATATCGGGAAGAGAAAAAGCTCTTCCAGCTGTTTATGAATGGCGAGGAAAGGTATTTTCACGCCGATGCGGCGCCGAGGACCGACCGTGACGGGCATCTGACCGGCGTTATTCTAATCCTGAAGGACGTTACCGAGCAGCGTCATGTCGAAGAACTAAAAAGCGGCCTGATCTCAACAGTATCCCACCAGCTGAAGACGCCTTTGACATCCATACGCATGGCCATTCACCTGCTTCTGGAAGAGAAAGTGGGGCCACTGACGGAAAAACAGCTCGAACTGCTACTGGCGGCCCGGGAGGAGAGTGATCTTCTACACCGCATCCTGTCCAAACTGCTCGACATTCGCCGGATCGAAAGCGGCCGCTCCCAGATGACATTGCAAGCCTTATCGCCTCATACCCTGATCATGGAAGCGGTGGAGGCGTTCCGACGGTCTGCCCAGGAAGGCGGTGTTGAGCTGATAACCGCTATTCCCGACCATCTACCCCTGGTTAATGGGGACGCAAGTCAGATCGGCATTGTCTTTTCCAACCTCCTGTCCAATGCCCTTCAGTATACGGAGCCGGGTGGACAGATTGTCATCAAGGCGGAAGCAGCAGCGCAAACCGTCCATTTCACAGTAACGGATACGGGCAGCGGTATTCCTAATCAATTTCTTGACCGGATCTTCGAGCAGTTCTTCCGGGTACCGGATCAGAAATGCGAGACCGGAACCGGTCTGGGATTGGCCATTGTGAAAGAAATAGTGGATGCCCACGGGGGAACCATCGATGTGGAGAGCCATGAAGGCGAAGGCACGACCTTTTCATTCACCCTCAAAAGGGTGGAGCAGCCGTCCGCAGGAGCATGAGCCATGCTGATTGATTTGTTTTACCTCGGAATCGTCGCCGCTTTTTTTGTTCTTTGTATTTTATTTACCAAGGCATGTGAGAGGTTTTAACCATGTTGGAAAGCATTGTCGGTATTATCGGCATTATCCTGATTGTTTACCTTTTTGTAGCCGTGATCAGACCGGAGAAGTTTTAACGGAGGCGATATTATGACGGACATATACGGATGGATACAACTGGCCCTGTTCATGGGACTGCTCGCACTGCTCACCAAGCCCGTCGGTCTATACCTCGTTTCCGTCCTCGACCCCAAGGGCAGAACCGTTCTGGATATCATCATGAAGCCCGTGGAGCGTCTCATCTACCGGGCCCTGGGGCTGGACCCGGCAAAGGAGCAGGACTGGAAGGGGTATACGTTTTCTCTGCTCCTGTTCAGCCTCGTGGGGTTGCTCTTCACCTTTGCGATTCTCCGGCTGCAACATCTGCTGCCCCTCAATCCCCAGGGATTCGGTCCCATGAGTCCCGATCTGGCCTTCAATACGGCGGCCAGCTTCACGACGAACACGAATTGGCAGAGTTATGGCGGCGAATCGACATTGTCCTATTTCTCGCAGATGGTGGGACTTACCTTCCATAACTTCGCCTCGGCCGCCACGGGCATTGCCGTGGCGGCAGCCCTGGTGCGCGGCATCGTCCGGCAGACGGCCAAAACACTGGGCAACTTCTGGGTCGATCTCGTGCGGGTGAATCTTTATCTGCTCTTGCCCCTATGTCTCATCTTCGCCGTCTTTCTCGTCTCCCAAGGGGCCGTCCAGAATTTCAAGGCTTACGATACGGCAAGGCTGGTCGAATCTTACCCGGTCCAGGAGCCAAAACAGGATGCAACCGGGACGCCCGTCAAGGATCAAAGCGGGAAACCGGTGATAGTAGAAAAAAAGGTAGAGACACAGACCATCGCCCAGGGGCCCCTGGCCTCCCAGGCGGCGATCAAGATGCTGGGCACCAACGGCGGCGGCTTTATGAACGCCAACGCCGCCCACCCTTATGAAAATCCGACGCCGCTCACGAATTTCATCCAGATCCTCTCGATCTTTCTCATTCCCAGCGCCCTGACCTGGTACCTGGGCCACCAGGTCGGCAATCGACGCCACGGCTGGGTGGTCTGGGGGGCGATGGCCTTTCTTTTCCTGGCGGGCGTCCTGGTCTGCTGGTGGGCCGAAGCGGCGGGAAATCCCCACCTGACCGCCCTGGGTCTCGATCGGTTGAGCGGCAACATGGAAGGCAAGGAGGTTCGCTTCGGGATCTTCAATTCCGCCCTCTTCGCCACGGTCACAACGGACGCCTCCTGCGGCGCCGTGAACGCTATGCACGATTCTTTCACCCCCCTGGGCGGGCTCATTCCCCTGCTCAACATCCAACTGGGAGAGGTGGTCTTCGGGGGTGTCGGGGCCGGTCTTTACGGGATGCTGATCTTCGTTGTCCTGACGGTTTTTCTGTCGGGCCTGATGATCGGACGCACGCCGGAATATCTCGGGAAGAAGATCGAGGCCTATGACGTCAAGGTCAGTGTCCTCGCCGTTTTGATCCTCTGTGTGAGCACCCTCGGATTTGCGGCCTGGGGGGCCGTCAGCGCCTGGGGGGTAGCCGGATTGAACAATACGGGACCCCACGGTCTCACCGAGATCCTCTATGCCTATTCGTCGGCCACGGGAAACAACGGCAGCGCCTTCGCCGGCCTTAACGCCAACACCCCCTGGTTGAATACGACCCTGGCCATCGCCATGCTCATCGGCCGTTTCTTCTTTATCATTCCCGTCCTGGCCCTGGCAGGGAGCCTGGCAAAGAAAAAGCTGGTACCGCCCCATACGGGGAGCTTTCCCGTTTCGGGCCTGACCTTCCTGATCCTCCTCGTGGGAACGGTTCTGATCGTGGGGGCCTTGACATTCCTGCCGGCCCTGGCTTTAGGACCGATTGTTGAACATTTCATCATGACCGGTTCCGGGAGGTTGTTCTAATGGCGGCAAAAGCACACATTCTGTTCGAAGGAAATATCATCAGACAGGCCTCGCTGGCTTCTTTCCGGAAACTTCACCCCCGGCACATGATGAAGAATCCCGTCATGTTTGTCACCGAAGCGGGCGCCCTGATCACGACCATCAGCCTTTTTTTTCGCCCCGCCGCCGAGCCGCTTGGCTTCGGTCTTCAGATAGCCCTCTGGCTCTGGTTCACCGTCCTCTTTGCCAACTTTGCCGAAGCCATGGCCGAGGGGCGCGGCAAGGCCCAGGCCGATACCCTGCGCCGGACCCGCACCCAGACAACGGCTAACCTCACCCTCGCTTCCGGCGCCGTGGAAAGGGTGACCGCGGAGAGTCTCCGGAAGGGAGATGTTATCCTCGTTTCCGCCGGTGAGGTTATTCCCGCCGACGGCGATATCATTGACGGCGCAGCCACCGTGGATGAATCGGCCATTACGGGAGAGTCGGCCCCGGTCATCCGCGAGGCCGGCGGAGACAGGAGCGCCGTTACCGGGGGGACGAGGGTCCTCTCCGATCGGATCAAAGTCGAGGTGACCGCCAATCCCGGGGAAAGCTTCATGGACCGCATGATCGGCCTCGTGGAAGGGGCGCAGCGCCAGAAGACGCCCAATGAGATCGCCCTGACCATCCTGCTGGCGGCGCTCACCATCATTTTTCTGGTTGTGATCCTGACCTTGAAATTTTTCGGCCTCTACTCGGGCCTGTCCTTTTCAATCACCGTCCTTACCGCCCTGCTCGTTTGTCTGATTCCGACCACTATCGGCGGGTTATTAAGCGCCATCGGCATTGCCGGCATTGACCGGCTGGTACAGAAGAACGTCCTGGCCATGAGCGGCAGGGCCGTAGAGGCGGCGGGGGATGTGGATGTGCTGCTTCTGGACAAGACAGGAACCATCACCCTCGGCAACCGCCAGGCCACGGCATTTATCCCCGCCCCCGGCGTATCCGCTCCGGAACTCGCCGATGGTGCACAGCTCGCATCCCTGGCGGACGAGACGCCGGAAGGACGGAGCATCGTCGTCCTCGCCAAGGATTTCGGCATGCGCGGGCGGTCCATTGCCGAGATGGCACAGGCGACCTTCATGGCCTTTTCGGCCCAAACGCGCATGAGCGGCGTCGATATCGACGGCAGGAAGATTCGGAAGGGCGCCCCCGATGCGATCAGGTTTTTTACGGGCAGTGATTTTCCGGCAGATGTCACGAAGACATTAGAAAATATCTCCCGGTCGGGAGGGACGCCCCTCGTGGTGGCCGACAATGATCGAGTATTGGGCGTAATTCATCTGAAAGACATCGTCAAAGGCGGATTGAAGGACCGTTTCGCACGCTTCCGGGCCATGGGCATCCGGACGGTCATGATCACCGGCGACAACCGGCTGACGGCAGCGGCCATCGCCAAAGAAGCCGGTATGGATGACTTCCTTGCCGAGGCGCGGCCCGAGGACAAGCTCGCTTTGATCCGCAAGGAACAGGCAACGGGACATCTCGTCGCCATGACGGGCGACGGCACCAACGACGCCCCCGCCCTGGCCCAGGCCGATGTAGGGGTGGCCATGAATACGGGCACCCAGGCGGCAAAAGAAGCGGGCAACATGGTGGATCTCGACTCCAATCCGACCAAGCTCATTGAGATCGTCGAGATCGGCAAGCAGATGCTCATGACCCGTGGGGCGCTGACGACCTTCAGCATTGCCAATGACGTGGCCAAATACTTTGCCATCATTCCGGCGATGCTGATCGGACTTTTCCCTGTCATCGCCCCCCTGAACATCATGGGACTCCGGTCTCCCGAGAGCGCTATCCTCTCCGCCGTAATCTTCAACGCCTTGATCATAGTGGCCCTGATTCCGCTGGCCCTCCGCGGCGTCACCTTCCGGCCCCTGTCCGCCGTTGTCCTCCTGCGGCGCAACCTGCTCATTTACGGACTGGGGGGACTCACGGCGCCGTTTGTGGGGATTAAAATCATCGATTTAATCATTAATTTTTTAGGGCTGACATGAAAACATCAGAATATCTCAAGGAATTGCGCACGGCTATGGCAGCGACACTGGTGCTCGCCGTTATTTTGTGCGGGGCTTATCCCCTTGCCGTCTGGGGCATCGTACAGGCAATATTCCCAAACCAGGCTAACGGCTCACTGATTCAACTCCGAGGAAAAACGGTAGGTTCATCCCTTCTTGCACAAGGTTTCAAAGGGGCGGCCTATTTCCATCCCCGCCCTTCCGCCGCCGGACAGGGCTATGACGCGGCAAATTCCGGCGGCGGCAACCTGGGGCCGACTTCACGGAAGCTGATTGACTCCGTCCGGGAACGCATCGCCCTTTACCGTTCGGAAAACAACCTCACACCCGCGTCCCGTATCCCTGCTGATGCCGTGACGGCTTCCGGAAGCGGTCTCGATCCCCATATCAGCGTGCAGAACGCCCGCCTGCAGGTGCCGCGGGTGGCAAAGGCCCGGAACATGAGCCCGGAGGCGCTGCGGCAAAAAATAGACCTCCATACGGAAGACCGCGATCTGGGCATATTCGGTGAACCAAGGGTAAATGTTCTCACGTTGAATCTCGATCTTAATGACCGACGGTGATTAGTTATGACAAATGACCGGGCCGACGCCTTCCTGAGAATGATCCACCGTGCCGAACGGGGACGGTTGAAGGTTTATCTCGGCTACGCGGCGGGCGTCGGGAAAACCTACCAGATGCTTCAGGAAGGACATCGCCTCCAGGAGGAAGGTATCGATGTCGTCATCGCCCTGGTGGAAACACATGGCCGCGCCGATACGGCGAAACTTATCGAAGGCCTGGAGGTTATTTCCCGGGAACGCCGGCAGTACCGCGGTATCATCACCGAGGAGATGGATCTGGAAGCCGTCCTGCGCCGTAAACCCCAGGTGGCACTGGTTGACGAACTTGCCCACACCAACGTGCCGGGAACAAAAAACGCCAAACGATACGAAGACGTCCAGGATATTCTCGCCGCCGGCATTCATGTCATCACGACCTTGAACGTCCAGCACCTGGAGAGCCTCTATGACACCGTGGAAAAGGCGGTGGGGGTCAAGGTGCGGGAGCGCCTGCCCGACAGCGTCCTTGCCGAAGCGGATCAGATTGTCAATGTGGACGTAACCACGGAAGATCTTCAGGCGCGCCTCATCGAGGGAAAGGTTTACCCGGAGGAACGAATCGGGACGGCCCTGGAAAATTTTTTCAAGGCTCCCAACCTCGAGAATCTGCGCGAACTTACCCTGAGGGAGATGGCCGCCCAGATCGATCAGAAGCGACAGGAGACACTCCCCGAGGACGGGTCGGTCGTGCCCGATCAGATCATGGTTTGTCTGAGTTCACGGGGGCCCAACAGCGACATGCTCCTGCGCTACGCCTCGCGGCTGGCGGGAAAACTCAACCGGAACTGGTTCGCCGTATACGTCCAGACACCGTCGGAGGAGGCTACGGTCATTGACAGCCACACCCAGCGCATTATTTCGAGCACCCTGACCCTGGCAAAGGAACTGGGGGCCATGGTTTTTACGTATAAAGGCGACGACATCGCCGACACGATCATGCGTTTTGCCAGGGAATATCTTATCGGCCATATCGTCTTGGGATCGCCTGCCTCTCTCCCTCTCTGGAAGCGGATCACGGGCAAGAAGACTATCCCTGAACGTCTGATGGAGGAGATCCGGGGAGCAACGATCGTCGTTCTCGATACCCGTCCCCGTGAACCTGCTCCTGCTAGGATCCCATCCCCCGTAGCGAAAGAAATCCCGGCTAACGCCCCTCCGATCCAGTCACAAAAGCCGGCAGCGGCCGTGAAAGCCTTGTCGTTGGGATCCCTTTTAAACGAGGGCAGGATAAAAATATGGGAACATCCCATTAGCAGACAAGAGTTACTCGAAGCCCTTGTTACCGCCGCCTGTGGAGATGCGCAACAATGCAACATAACAGACATATTGCCGGCAGTCCGGAAAAGGGAAGGGGAGGGTTCAACCTTTTTTAACGAAGGGGTGGCCTTCCCCCATGCGAGAATTGAAGGACTGAAAGAGCCGCTCGTCGCCCTGGGTTTGACAAAAATGGGGGTTACGGATGGGGAGACGGAAAAGCCGGTGGCGTTTATCTTTTTGAGCCTGACTCCCCTGGAAAAACCGGAGGTGCAAATACAACTCCTTGCCCTGGCCGCCCGCCATCTCCAAAACAGGCATCTTCGGCAAGCCCTGCAAGCGGCTGATAATAGCCGTGAGGCACTTTTGGCCCTCTTGGCGTGGGAAGAGTCCGGGGGCTCACTTACTAAAAACGGGGAGGTTGCTTCTGGAGAGCTGCGCGATGAAGCCCGCTGATCTTGCCCGGCGGCAGCGCTGCCGCCGGTTGGGAAAAGGCTTCCTGGCCTTGACGTCGGTCTTAGCCATCCTGACTTTTTCCACTCCCGATTTATGGGCCGGAAAATCGACCCATTCCGGGACATATCGATCTTTCCGGGGCGCCCGGGCTATCGACGGAGACACTTTCTTTTACCAGGGAAAGCGTTACCGGATCCAGCAGTACAATGCCCCGGAACTCAACGAACCGGGAGGTCGCCAAGCAAAGAAAGTCCTCCAGCAAAAGATCAATTCCGGCAGTTATGTCTGGAAACCAGTAGCCAGAGACAAATACGGCTGCACGATCGTCAGGGAGAAAAAAAGATGATCATCAAAGAGGCCGGGCAAACAAAACCCGGGCCTTTAATTTCCGAAGCTGATCATCCTTTTTGGCTCCAGATTGGTCTCAAAGCTCCAGAAATAGGCCTCCCCTTTCGATATCCTGAAAATAACCAGATCGGGATGGTCGGGGGTCAGACCAAACTGTTTGAGAAACGGCCGGTCTGCAAGTACTTTTTCTTTCAATCCCGGGTCGCTTAAGAATTCAACGGCTCCCGTCACTCTGAGGACGATGCCGGCAGATTCGCCGGGTTTGTAGAAAGCGGCCTCCACCTTTTGATTCTTCAGCAGTTGTCTGTGGACATCCTTCATGCCGCCGATTTGAAAGTAAAAACCCTTTTCGTCGGCAAACCATATTGCGAGGGCTCTCACTCTTGGCTGATCTCCATCGCCGGTCGCGAACCAGGCAACGGGGTTTTCGTTGGCGAATTTCACACAATCCATAAATTCCATCATAGCTTCTCCTTTTTATTAACGGCCTGTGGCCTCAGTTTGATGATGAAGCTATACACCGCTAAATCCCCTTTGACAAGTACGCACTATTTTGTATTATAGTATGGAAAAAGAAACTGTGGAGGGAAGCATGGGAAAAGGAGGATTTTGCCCGGTTACAGAGACCATGGCGGTTATCGGAGGGAAATGGAAGCCGATTATCCTGTTTTGCATCCGCGACGATACAAAAAGATTTAGCGAAATAAAAAGACTGATCCCGGGAGTAACCCAGAAAATGCTCACCCAGCAATTACGGGAACTGGAGGAGCAGGGGATCATTCACCGGGAAATTCATCCGGTGATTCCGCCGAAGGTGGAATATTCATTGACGAAATACGGTTGCACACTGATTCCCATCTTAGATACGATGGCCCAATGGGGGGGAAACCATAACCAGACAAAGCGATAACTCGCCCCGTTTTTTCATTTACAACCGGCAAAACCAGCGTCAACGGATTCAGCAGGGCAGGACGAATCGGAAGGTAGCCCCCGTTCCCGGTCCCCCGCTTTCCACCCATATCCGGCCGCCGTGCAGCTCGACGAAATGCTTCGAGAGCCCCAGGCCCAGACCGGTTCCCGGATACTTACGGGTCAACTGATTCTCCCGCTGGGTAAAGGGCTCGAATATCCTTTCGGCATCCTCCCGGGGGATGCCGATGCCGCTGTCAGCCACACTGATCTCGATTTCCCGGCCTATGGGTTCCCCCGCCGGCGGTGTGTCCGCCGCTTTTGACCTGACGCGGGCGCTTAAGGAAATGGCGCCGCCGTCTTCGGTAAATTTCACCGCATTGGCAAGCAGATTGTAGATTACCTGCTTGACCCGGAGTTCATCGGCGGTGATGGTTGCGGGAATACCATCGAAACTGGCCGTCAGGGTTATTCCGCGCTGTACGGCTTTGTCCGCAATGATGGACAGGCTGCTTTCCAGCAGTTGTTTCAGGTTGAATTCGGATAACTTCAGTTCTAATTTTCCCGCCTCTATTTTCGATATGTCTAAAATCTCATTTACCAGGGAGAGCAGGTGTTCACTGCTGTTATAAACGTCGGAGAGATACTCCTCCTGAATTTCATTCAGCTCGCCGAAACTTTTATCTAAAATCAATTCCGTAAATCCCATGATATGGTTCAGCGGCGTCCGGAGTTCATGGCTCATATGGGACAGGAATTGGCTCTTTGCGGCATTGGCGGCCTCGGCGGCGATGTTTGCCTGGTAGAGCATATCGGCACGCTTCCGCTCCGAGATGTCCCTAGTGACCCCCAGCACCCCCACGGCTTTGCCCCCTTCATCTCTCAGGAGGGAGGCTTTGATCTCCACCCAGCCCAGGGAGCCGTCCTTGCAACGCTGCTGGATTTCAAAGGTCTCCGGCAGGTTCGTCTCACCTTTTCCCTCCCTTTCCCTGGTCAGGGCCTCCGTAAGCGCCTTCATGGCCCTCGCCAGAGATTCGGGGGAGAGGGTCTCTTCGAGAGACATGGCCATGGCCTCTTCCACCGAGTAACCCCGCAGGGTCCGAACCGAAGGACTGACATAGGTGAACCGCATGGTATCCAAGCTCAACGTCCAGATGATGTCGGTCACATTTTCCGCCAGGAGCCGGTAGCGAAGCTCCGAGGCCTTCAACTCACCCATAAACTCTTCCAACTGTCCCTTCGATTCGGTTAGCCGCCGGTTGGCCTTCTCCAGCTCAAGGGCCAGCTTCCTAGCCTCTTCATACTTTTCCTGGACCACGCGGTTGGTTTCCAGGAGGTCATTGATGGCCTTGCGGTAAACACTGTACCGCTGAAAGAGCCTTTTCCATAGCGGCGGCCGCTCCCCGGCCTCCCATTGGATCCGGTACAGACACCCCCGGCTGGCACGGACAGGGACATCCGGCCATATCCTCCGGCCGTAAACCTCAGGCGCTACCTGGCACTCGATTTCCTCCACCCGGGCTGGGGGCATGTCGAATATCGTCGGGATGCCTGCAATGATCGCCCGGGTGTAGTCGCAGTCATAGCGGGTTTTCTCGGCGCTGACATGGTACCGGTCTTCGAGAATCACCCAGGAATCCCCGGACTCATGGATATAGACATCGCCATTGGTTTTTAAGAGCCGGTTGTACAAGGGGGCCTGCATATAGAGAAGCTTTGGATTTCCCAGGAGCCGGGCGATCCAGTCCAAAAGTCCCAGGGACTCGAATTTCTTCGAGGCCAGGGCCATATTGTACACGGCATTCTCGTCCTTGAGGATGGCGATCATCCGCCCATAGAGGATGTGGAGGAACTTATGGGACACCCAGTTGTTTGTGTCGGTGAGGTAACCTTCATCCAACGCCAGGCCGTCGAGAAGGCTGCCGAGGGAGCCGTTAACTTCCCGGACGTACATGATCAAGGTGCGCGTAACCCGGCAGCTGATCTCCCTGGCTGTCTCCGCATGCGAATCCATGTGAACCAACATTTGTCCTTTCTTACGGGAGACCATCACCGACCGGTGCCCGCGGTCATCAGGACCGGCCGACCGGTTTTAGACGGCGCCGAGGTTTCGAAAGTTCCATCCGTCAAATCAATGATCGGACCGGCCATCGCCGAGAATACCGGCGATCGTTTCCAGAAGCATCTTGACATTAAACGGTTTGACGATATAGGTTTCGAATCCGACATTCATGGCGTTTTCTTTATCGGCTTCCATGGCGAAGCCGGTAATCGCAATGACGGGAATCCTCTTTAATTCTTGATCCGCCTTGAGGATACGGGTCGCGCTCAATCCGTCCATCCCGGGCAACTGAATATCCATCAAAATCAGGTCCGGAGGATCCTTTCGGGCCAGCGCCAGTCCCGCTTCCGCGTCGACCGCCTCCACCATCCGGTACGGCCCGAGTTGGAGAACGGCCCTCATGAGCTTCATGTTCATCTCGTTGTCTTCGATCACCAGAATCGTCTTTGTTGCCATGGAAGGGTCTCCACCTGAATAGTTCGGAGTAATTGACATGCCTGCTGCCGTTTAGACGGGGAGCGGCGGGAGGCATCCTTTCTCCCCAGTAAACACCATATCGGAATAAAGCGTATTTTTCAATACCATATCGGACAATTTCCCGCTTCCAGGCAGACAGGAGAAAACTCACCTTTGGAATTGCCCCTTCTTTTCCTTGACACAACCTTCCCTCTTTCCTATAAATCCTACACGGTGGTGCTCCCATGACAGATGGGGAATCAAAAGACAGTCGGAGATAATCGTCACCTAAAAAGATAAGGAGCGGATATGAAAAAACTCCTCTTGATCCTCTTCACCCTTTCCTTGTTCTGCATCTTTTTCCTGCCTCCTCTCGGAGGCCCCGTCATGGCGGCCCCCCAATCCGCGAGCGAGGATGAAGGCGGGGACGATACCGACACCTTCTCCTCTTCGGGGTATGAATTCACGGTGGAGCGGGAAACCCTCACCATGCCTGACGGCGTCAAACTTGCCGTTTCCTATTGGCTGCCCAAGGCAAAAAAAGGGAACGAAAAATTCCCCGTCTTTTTCGAACTGAACGGATACCGTAAAGACGACCTCTGCTATCTGTCCTGGGACTACCCTGTAGGCGCCTATTTTGCCCGGCGCGGATACGTGGTCGCGAAAGTTGATCTCCGCGGCACCGGCGACAGCGGCGGGATAATCCCGGCAGGGGAGTATTCCGAGCAGGAGCTGTCCGACAGTGTGGAGATCATCAACCAGTTTGCCAATAAAGAGTGGTCGAACGGCAAGGTGGGGATGTACGGCCTCTCCTGGGGGGCGTTCAACTCCCTCATGGTCGCCCGGCGCAAACCGCCCGCCCTCAAGGCCATCCTGATCGCCCATGCCTCGGATGACCTCTACTATCAGGACGTCCATTTCATCGACGGCGTGATGCACACCGACGTCTGGGAGGCAATGATCGACACCTACAACGCCCTCCCGGATACGGAAAAATATGCTCTGACCCCGGAGTTTTTCGCCAACCGCTTCGACCAGCCGCCCTGGCACATCAAATGGAAGGAAAACCTTGCCGACGGCCCCTTCTGGCGCAAGGAATCCGTCCGTTTCCACCCCGCCGTGGACCTCCCGATATATATCATCGGGGGGCTCCTGGACGGCTACCGTGACACCGTCGTGCGGCTGTTGAACTCACCGAACAAGCAGGTCAAAGCGGATATGGGTCCCTGGAATCACGCATGGCCCCACAACGGGACGCCGGGGCCAAACTACGAGTGGAGAAAGAAGGCCCTGCGCTGGTGGGACCATTGGCTGAAGGGGATGGACAACGGCATCATGAAGGAGCCCCGCTTCATGGTCTTTATGCGGGACGGTGTTCCCCCTTCCGAAGAAATCAATACAACCCCGGGAGAGTGGCGGTGCGGTAACTGGCCCCTCGGAGGCATTAAAGAACATCGTTTCTACCCGGGGGAAAGACGGAAGCTGATCTCTTCCGCCCCGGTCACAACCAAACCTTATACCCTCGTCTACAAGGCCGGCGCCGGGACGAGCATTCACGGCTGGTGGGGAGAGACAAGCGGCGACATGTCCTTTGACGATGAAAGCAACATGGTGTTCGATTCCGAACCGTTGAAGGAAGCCGTCGAGATCATGGGCCTTCCCAAGATAAACCTGACAGTGTCAGCGGACGCCCCCCTTTACCAATGGTCGGTCCGTCTGGAGGATGTCTGGCCGGACGGGCAGGTGTCCCTCGTCAGTGGGACCCTCATCAACCCCGCCGACCGGGAATCGCGCCTGAAGCAGTCTCCCCTGGTTCCGGGAGAGAAAACCAAACTTGCCGCCGAGATACACTTTACGACCTGGCGGTTCAGACCGCAGCACAAGATCCGCCTGTCTATCGGCAACGCCCAGTTCCCCATGGCCTGGCCAACTCCTTACAAGGGGGCCACGAAGCTCTATCCGGGCCCCGACACGAGCATCGATCTCCCCGTCGTCGCCAGGAACACCCTGACCCAAGCCTGCGATCTCCCCAAACCGGAGCGGGAGCAGTGGCCTCCCGACGCGTCGTACTCGGAAGAAAACGAAGGAAAAAGCTCGAAAATCGACTACAACCCGGAGACGGGCGCAGCAGTGTATTCCTGCGGTATCAATCAGCGGATGACCATCCGGGACACCAAGTACCACATGCAGGAAAAAAACGCCTGGAAGGTGAACGACAAGGACCCGGCCCACGCGACTTACGAGGCGACAACTAATTACACCATCCGTCCTCCGGGTCGGGAGCTCCTCCTTAACGTGAAATTCCGCATGACCTCGGACGAGAAGAACTTCTATCTCACAACAGAAAGGAAGCTCTTCGAGGCCAAAGAGCTGGTCCGGGAAAAGAAGTGGGAAAATACGATCCCTCGTAAGAACCAATAGGCAGGCTGTTGAAAAACACTTACCTGCTGCGTTGCGCTACAAACCTCATCGCTCAACGTATTTCCATATACGTCTCGCTCTTCTGTTTTTGCGCGCCTTGCATCTAAGCATTTTTGAACAGCCTGCCACAACAAATCGGCCATAAAAACGGCCTTGCACCGATGCCCGGCGTAGTGTGGATATATCTATGGACAGAAGAAGATTCTTGAAAGCATCGCTTTATTCCATGGGCGGTATGGCGGCAGCTACCGTGGGATCAGCGGTTATCACCCCCCTGATGTACAGCGAAACCATGTGCTTCGATCCCAACACGAGCTTCTGGGCCCGCACCCAAACACCTCCATCCCCGCCCCTGGCCGAGGACATGAGCGTGGATATGGCAATTATCGGCGGGGGACTGACGGGGCTATTTGCGGCCTATCATTTCGCCGGCAGGTTTCCCGGGATGAGAATCATTCTCCTTGAGGCCCGGCAAGCCGGGCATGGCGCCTCCGGGACAAACGGGGGTATGATTATTCCCCAAACGCCGAACGAAAGTTTTGAAATCAGCGACGATGAAGCCACCCATAAATATGTATATGAGCTAACCGCCCGGGCCATCAAGGAATTGCAGGACCTCGTGGCGGCGGAAGGCAACGGGTGCGACCTTATTCTCGACGGGTTTCTCAATACCGTCAGAAAAGAGGAAGATGTTGACTATTATGAAGAATATGCCGGGAAAGCAAACCGGCTGGGGCTGCCGCTGGAGTTTCTGACGGCAAAAGAGACGGCCGACGAGATCGGAAGCAGTGTTTATTACGGCTCCGTCTACGATCCCAACGGCGGGCAGGTGCATCCCATGAAACTCATCCACCTGCTGAAAAAAGCCGTTATCCGGAAAGGGGTGAGAGTATTTGAAAACAGCCCCGTTTTTTCGATCGCCGAGGGGAAAGCCGTGCGGCTGGCCGTAGGTGAAGAGCAATTACAGATCAAAGCAGACAATATTATTTTAGCGACCGACGCCTACACCTCGAAATTGGGCTATTTCAAAAACGGAATCATCCCTATCCATTCCCAATGCGCCGTCACCAAGCCCATCAGCGCCAAGAAGCTTTCCCAAGCCGGATGGAAGAGCCGGTTGCCTTATTTCGATTCCTGGAATAAACTGTACCACGTGATTTTAACCCCCGATAACCGTATCTGTATCGGCGGCGGGAACGCCGAGTATTTTTTCAATAACGGCCTCCATTATCATGGGGACTTGGACGGGGTTGCCGACTTGTTTGCCAAGGAACTGGCGAGGATTTACCCGGTTTTCTCCGGAATCGGTTTTGAATCGGTTTGGAACGGCATGCTGGGGATGACCGCGGACGGAGAACCATCCGTCGGGGTCACCGGCCGGTATCAAAACATTTATTATGCCCTGGCCTATAACGGACAGGGCATTGCGATGACTTACCTTTTCGGGAAAATCATGGCCGATGTCTTTGAAGGGAAGAAAAGCCGCTGGGAAAATAGTCCTTTTCTTTGCCACCCCATCCCCTTTGTACCTCCCGAACCCCTGAGGTGGATCGGCGCCAAATTCGCGTTATCCTACTACGGATACCTTGATGAAAAATAATCCTGTCCGGCGACCTTATTCGCACTGCAAACAGGAACGCCGCCATTTAGAATTCATGGTCATTTGACAGCGGCGGGAACTTTATATTTTTTTCATCAGCAGCTTGCTAATCCCTTTTTCCACTACGGATAGTTTTTTGGCAAGGCCATAGGATAGATCTATATCACGACCGCTGACAAATGGTCCCCGATCCGTCACCGTTGCCTCTACAACCTTGCCCGTCGCCGGGTTTTCTATTTGGACACGGGTTCCTAAAGGTAAATCACGATGGGCAATCGTGTCTTTATGCATATCGTACGGTTTTCCGTTGGACATCACCTTGCCATGATATTGCTCTCCATACCAGCTCGCGACGACAGTATCCTTTTTTTCCGCCAGGGACGATTCCACACGTATTCTTAATTTCTGGCCGACTTGCAGGGTCCTGGGGTTCAGCAACCCATTATCCTTAGTAATCATATCCACGGGGATATGAAATTTTTCCCTGGACAGTTTCCAGACCGTGTCCCCGGGTTTGACGGTGTATTCAATCCACTGGTTGTTTGTGACATTTTGTGAAGACGGGGGAGCTTTCACTTCCCCCTGAGCTTCGTTCAATTTGGACTGAAAGGAACCGGGCCCTTCAACGGTTTTGCCCTCTTTAATGTACCATTTCCCCGTATTCCTTGATTGCGCGACGGCATGGGGATTCAATTTGCGAAATTCATTCCAACTGACGCCGAGAAGCTTCGTTACCTGACTAATCGGGTCTCCTTTCTGAATCTCGTACTTCATGGGCTGTTCCTCCTTGCGCTATCCTTGCTTTGATATGGTTGGGGCTCCCTTAATGACCAAAGACGCAATTGCAGAAATTATGCCATGGCACATAGTATCAAATTGTTTAGTTATTTCAAACATTAAAGGAAACATCTGGTAAGCGTGGAACGATGATTCGTCAATAAATGATGGCTTCTCCGACTAATAGTCAACAATCTGACTCATTCAGCAACAGTCCTTCACATCTCCACCCGGGTCACCACACCGTGTAGCTTCCGGGCGGGGAGTTTGTGAAACTGGACAAAATTCGGCGATAATTTCTTGACCAGGCTGAAGACCTGCCAGAGCGGATTTTTCGTGGAGATATCCTCGACACCATAGAAGATGATCTTTTCCTTGATATCGTTTTCTTTCAGCAATTTCTCAATGTCAACAACCGTCATGTAACCGGCCATAATATCGAAGAGGTGAAGTCCGGGGGCAAAATCAGGCTGATAGCGGGTCTCGACGCCGAAGGGCTCTTCCGTCCGGGTTATTGATACAAATATGTTGTTTTCATAGATAATGCTGCTCCCGAGAATGCAATGGACGATATAAGGAGGAACGACCATCCCCTGGCGGGTAAAAAAGAGCGCCGTACCGGCGATGTTTCTCCCTTTCCCGTAGACCTGCTCGTAACTGATCAGAAAGGTTTCCATATCCAGAGGCATCAAGCGCCGGAAGAGCATCTTCTGCCCTTTGGTAAAGATAAGCATGATTAGGAAAGGAACGGCGGCAATAATGAGAGACCAGTAGGCGCCGTGGGGAAGCTTGGTAAAGGTCGAGGCTAAATAGATAAAATCAATTAGGCAGACAACCAGAGCGATGGGAACCTTCCATCTGGTAGTGTGAGAAAAAACCATGATCATCATCAGGCTCGTGATCGTCATGGAACCGGTCACCGCCATCCCGTAGGCCGCCGCCAGATTTGACGATCTCTGGAAGATGATCATGATGAAGATGACGCTGATCATGAGGGCCCAGTTGACGGCGCCGATGTAAATCTGGGATTGGAGCTTCCGGGAGGTATAGTCGATCTTCATCAGCGGCATCAACCGCGTGGTGATCCCCTGATAGACGATGGAAAAGACACCGCTGATGATAGACTGGGAGGCAATGATCGTGGCAACGACCGTCAGCAGGAGGAAGGGGATATACAGGAAAGACGCCTGATTCTGAACCATGCCGAAGAGATAGTGTTTGGCTTCCGGGTGCTGGATGGCAAAGGCCCCCTGCCCCATATAATTGATGATCAGGGCGACAAAGACAAAATACCAGGCCCGGAGGATGGGTTTTCTGCCCAGATGCCCCATGTCGGCGTAAAGGGCCTCGCCACCCGTGGCGCAAAGGATGACCTCGGATAGGACGAAGAAAGCGGCAAAACCGTGTTGCTGGAAGAAATTAACGGCATACCAGGGATTAACGACCTTGATGATATCCGGCATGGTCGATATGGAAGCAAGGCCGGACAGGGCGAGAACGGTGAACCAAACCAGCATGATCGGACCGAAGGCGGCGGCAATGCGGTCCGATCCCCGGGACTGAACAACAAATAGGGTAATGGTAATGGCGGCGGCGATTAGAACCAGGGTCTTCTGATTCAGGTTTTCCATCCCGGGGATAATCAGCATACCCTCTACGGCGGAAAGAATCGTAATTGCCGGGGTAATGACACCATCCCCCAACAACAGAGACACTCCCATAAAGGTCAGAAAACCTGCAAAAGCTATGGCGCGGCCGGATTTAAGGTGGGACAACAATATCTCCCGGAGCACAATCTCGCCCCCCTGGCCTTTGCGGGACAGGCTTGTCGCCAGCCAGGCATATTCGACGGTCACCAGGATAGTCATGGTCCAGACCACCAGGGACAGGATTCCCAGGACGTTATCGTAGGTCGGTTTCGTCAGGGCGAAGATGACCGTCAGGGTATAAATCGGGCTGGTGCCGATGTCGCCGAAGACCAGCCCCATGGATTTGATCACCCCGCCCCAGAAGGAATCTGTTTCATGCTCTTTCAACTAAACTATTTCTCATTATAAATGATATCAATATTAACGCTACTCATATAGAATCGGCATTACCGTGTCAAATGTTTCTCCATACCTTTATTATGGCAGCAGCAATAGGAATATGCGGGAGGACGGTCTTCGATGTTCATGTTGAAAACAACCGTACGTTCTGTTAATAAGAAGAAATGAAAACCCCTAAGTTGCAAGACCTGACCCCCGTGTTTAGGGAGATTCAGGAGATTCGCCGGACTGTCGAAGAGATCAAGAAACTCGAAACGGACCGTCTCTTTGAGGAAGGACTCTTCCGGACGATCGAAAACAGTTCCCTCATGGGCATCTATGTAGTCCAGGACGGCATCTTCAAGTTCGTCAATCAGCACACCTCCAATTACTGGGGCTATGCCCGTGAAGAGCTCCTCGGCATGGCATCCATGTCCATCGTCCATCCTGAAGACCGGCATATCGTTAGAACCTGCTCAATTGACATGCTCAAGGGAACCCGCTTCTCCCCTTACGTCTTCCGGACCATCGCCAAGGATGGAAGTATCCACTGGATCACCGAAACGGTTACCACCATCCACTATCAGGGCAAGCGGGCCATCCTCGGCAATTCCATGGACATTACCGAGCAGATCAACGCCCGGAACAAGCTTGCCGAACTCGAGGCCCTCGAGGCGTCTATCCTCGTAGCCATCCCCCACGCCGTTATCGGTCTGAAGAACCGGCGGATCATCTTCGCCAATGAAGGGGTCATCTCGGTTTTCGGCTGGAACGCCGAAGAACTGATCGGACAGCGGACAAGGCGCCTCTACCGTTCCGAGCGGGATTTCGAGGAGATCGCCGGAAAACTGTACACCACCCTGGAGAAGGAGCGGACCGTCTCCATAGAGTTCCCATGCCGGCACAAGGACGGCAAAGACATCGTCTGCATGATCAACGCCTCCCGCATCGGCGAAACCCTGACGGACAAACAGATCGTCATCACCTACGAGGACATCACAGACCGCAAGCAGGCCGATGAGGTGTACAAGACCCTGGCCAACAGCTCCCAGGCGGGGGTCTATGTCGTCCAGAACGGGGCCTTCCAGTTTGTCAACCATCACGCCGCCGCCTATGCCGGCTACGGTGAAGAGGAACTGGTCGGGATGGACTCCATGAGCCTCGTCCATCCCGAAGATCGGGCAACGGTGCGCAAAAATGCCAAGAGCATGCTCTCGGGGAAACGGAAGGCCCCCCATGAGTTCCGGATCATCACCAAAAACGGCGATACCCGCTGGATCATGGAAACGGTCACCATGATCCACTTCCGGGGAGAGATGGCCGTCCTCGGCAACTCCATGGACATCACCGAACAGAACAGCGCCCGGGAAAAACTCGAGGAGCTGGAGGCACTGGAGGCCTCGATCCTGGAGGCCATCCCCCACGCCGTCATCGGCCTTCAGGACCGGCGGATCATCTTTGCCAACGACGGCGTCCAGACCGTCTTCAGATGGAAGGCCCGGGACCTTATCGGCATGAGCACCCGGGTCCTTTACCGGTCGGACGAAGACTACGAAGGGATGGCCAAGGCCCTTTACAGCGCCCTGGAGAAAAAACGGACCGTCACCCTCGAATTTCCCTGCCGCCGGAAGGACGGCAGTAGCATCGAATGTATGGTCACCGCCGCCCGGATCGGGGACAGCCTGCGGGAAAAAAATATTGTCATTACTTATGAGGACATAACGGATCGCAAATTTGCCGCCACGGAACTGGAAAACTCGCGGATACAATTACGGAATCTCACGGCCCATCTCCAGTCCGTCCGGGAAAAGGAACGGACCCGCATCGCCCGGGAACTCCACGACGAACTCGGCCAGCTCCTCACCGCCCTCAACACGGAGATCATTCTCCTGGAAAAGAAAATCCCCCCGGAGTTAACGTCGCTAGTCGAACGGACCCAGTCCCTCTCCAGCCTTATCGACATGACCATGGAGACCCTCAAGCGGATCTACATGGCTTTGAGACCTGGAATGCTGGATCATCTGGGGCTGACCGCCGCTATCGGCTGGCAGGCCCAGGAATTTGAAAAACGCACGGGCATCCGCTGCCAGGTCAGTTTTGCCCCGGAAGACATCGTCCTCGATCCCGATCTGACGACGTCCCTGTTTAGGATCTTTCAGGAAACCCTCACCAATATCTCCCGTCACGCCGAGGCGTCCCGGGTCAGCGCGTCCCTGAAGGCTACGGGCAGGAAGATCCAGCTTACAGTCAAAGACAATGGCAAAGGCATCACGAGGGAGCAAATGACCAAACCAAATTCTTTCGGGCTCCTGGGCATCCGGGAGCGGGCGGAATACTGGGGAGGAGAAGTGACCATTAAAGGGAAACCCGGGGAGGGAACGACGGTCAGCGTCGCCATCCCCCTGCTCAAGAAAGGAGACGCATCATGAAGAAGATCAGGATTCTAATCGCCGATGACCATCCCATCGTCCGGGCCGGATTCAAACAGGTCATTTCCGACACCCAGGATATGACCGTCGCCGATGAAGCGGAAAACGGCCAGGAGGTCCTGAATCTGATCAGGAAAAAGGATTACGACATCGTCCTCCTCGACATCTCCATGCCGGGCAGGAACGGGCTGGAAGTCCTCAAAGACCTGAAGGTGGAAAAACCCAAACTCCCCGTGATGATTCTGAGCATTTACCCCGAAGAGCAATACGCTATCCGGGCGCTCCGGGCGGGAGCTTCCGGTTACATGACCAAGGCCAGCGCCCCCAATGAACTCATCGCCGCCATTCGCAAGATCTCCCAGGGAGGCAAATATATAAGCTCTTCCCTTGCGGAAAAGCTTACCGATTACCTGGGCGAGGACGCCTCCAAACCCGTCCACGAAAAGCTTTCCGACCGTGAATATCAGGTTATGCTGATGATTGCATCTGGAAAAACTGTCACTGACATCGCTGACGAGCTATGCCTAAGCGTCAAGACGATCAGTACCTACCGAAGCCACATCATCGACAAAATGCGATTGAAAAACAACGCTGAAATAACCCTCTACGCCGTCCAGAACAAACTCGTTGAATAAAAAACACGATTGTAAAACGTGAGAGATCTGCATAGCAATCCCGAGATACGAAGCCGGCCGGTTGGGCAGACCCGGGGTAGCAGGGGCACATATACGTTGACATAAAGCGCGTCTTGTCCTAGACTGTCTCCCGGTCAGATATAACTATTACAGGACAAAGGATGGATCAAACGGGAGATAATCCCAAAACGAAAAGGAGGTATTGTTAATGAAGAAGGTATTGTGTTTAGGTCTTATGGTGCTCGTAATGTGTTTTTTAATCTCCGGTCCGGCCTTCAGCCAGGATAAGCCCGACGCTACACTCAAGCTCTCGCAGGGGCAGGTTGCTGTCGGCATCGGCTATAGCTGGGGAAAAGGCGTCCTCTCCTTCCAGGGGAAAGACTATCCCTTCAAGATTCGCGGGCTGTCGGTTGTTGATGTGGGTATCAGCAGCGCCGATGCAAACGGCAATGTCTTTAAACTGAAAAATCTCAAAGACTTTAACGGGACCTACACCACCGTCTCGGCAGAGGCCACAGTCGCGGGAGGGGCCGGCGGCACTACGATGAAGAATCAGAACGGGGTTGTAATCAAACTCGTTTCCACAACACAGGGAATCAATTTCAAGTTCGCCCTGGAAGGCGTAAAGCTGACACTGACAAAATAATTTCTGCGCCGCAAAAAAAACATCCACCCTGCCTCCCTGCTACAGGGGTGAGGCAGGGTGTTTCACTCCCCCCTTCATGGAAAAAGCATTTTTGCGAGTCCTTTCCCCTCACCTACCCGCTTCCAGAAAAGTCACAATGATCTTTGGGAAAAGTTATTTCCCCTTCCCTTACGGGGAGAGATTAAGGGTTAGGGTGGGGCGGTAATGGTCACAAAAATGAGGTTTCCCCTGTAGTTCCCTCCCCTTCAAGCGTGGGGGTGGGGATGGGATCAGAAACTCAGGGCTAAAGACACCCCGCCTACCAGGTAGGCGCTCTGACGGTCGACAAAGGTCGTATCCTGTTGCATGCTCCTGCTTCTCATGTCATATTTCGCATCGTCGCCCATGGGGAAGATATAAGAGATCTGGGGGGTAATCGTCAGATACGAAGTCGGTTTGATGGGAATATTCATTGAAACCACGGCGTCGTGGAAATTATTGTACCGGTCGTTCCTCGACCCGTCCGCCCTTCTGTCCGTTCCGTCGCTGTTGACCTTCAGGCGGTTGTCATCCTGGCTGATGAGGTAACTCCCCGAGGCGGCAAGGGTCAACCCGACGATTTTATTGAACTCGAAGGTGTGGGACAGGCCCAGCAGCATATACCAGATCTGGGTGCTGTCAAAGGACCGCGCCACCTTGAGATTGGGAGATAGGATCGTATTCAAGCCCAGCGACAGGGAGACTTCCTGGTCATCCTTCTGGTCCGGTCCGGCGCCGGTATTGTCCGAGTTCCAGTAGGCGGCGTTTCCGAAATAGGCATAGGCAATCCCTGTATTCACGATCCCGAAAGAACGATTGTATGCAAGGGTTAAATCCGTCTCCGTCCAGTTCTGCCTTTTGTCTCCCTTATAGGTCGACGTATCGGCAAGATAGGGCCGCGTATCCAGATTCCCCCATACAGTGAGGGAAAATCCCTTGTAACCAAGCGCAATCTGGGGCTGAATGACGATGCTGTTGCGGGACAGTTCATCGCCCTTGGAAATATAAGCGCTCAGGACGCTGACCGTCAAATCGGTCGTCGGTTTCACGTCCTCAACTTTTTGTTCTGCCTTTTTCGTCTCTTCCGCCGGCGTTACCTCTGCGGCACCGGCAGCCACTACGCCGATCAATAACAAAAACACTGACAAAAGCACTGCCCCACTTTTCCTGAATCTCATCATAACCATCCTTTTCTATGATCTATTGCCTGTTGTCTATTGCCTGAATGCTTGCCATATAACCGATTCATGGACAAAAATAAAGGGGGGATACAAAGGAATGGACAAGATCTCAACTTTCGCTTGACCTTTACGGCAGTAAACGGCAATAAACAGGGCCGGTGTTAATCGGATGTTCGACACAGCGCCAGCCCGGGGAGGAGCCGCGAACGATCAAGCCGGGATTGACGGCTTTTCGCCGAAACTATGATTGATCCGGTTCTGAAGGCCACGATCACCTTGGCATGCAGGTAAGAGGAGCAGGTAAAAGTCGAAGGGGAAATCCTTGCGAAAATGACCGATAAAAGCTCTCATAGAAGATTCGCCGAAATTCTCGCTCCCAAGGAGTGGATCTCCCGAGGCAGGGTCCGCCTCATGGGGGGATGGGATGTCTTCGTGGACGCCGTCGTAAACTTCGACAAGAACGGGAACGCAAACCAGGCGGCGGCCATTGCCCTTTACTCCATTCTTTCTTTTATTCCCATGTTCATTTTGACCATCATCATGGTCAATCAGATTCTTGGCGCCTTTCCTCATATTCAGCACGAAATGCTGGAAGGTGTAAAAAAATTGAGCCCCTATTTCTCCGGCCCCCTGCTTGAACAGCTTGGCGGCATGGAGGAAAAGAAGCACGTCCTGGGATGGGTCGGAATCATCACCCTGATTTGGTTTTCCTCCATGATTTTCGGGGCTATTGAAACAGCCATGAGCATGATCTTCCATTCCCACGACCGCCGGAATTACCTGGCCTCGAAGCTTCTTGCCATTGCCATGATTCCTGCCGCCTGGGCGGTCGCGGTAGCCAGTATTGTCGTTACCTCTATAATGGCACTCCTCGCCAAACAACCATTGCTCGCAGAAACTGTTTTCCAGAACTTTCCCATGATTAAGAGTGCTTTCTTCCAGTATGCCATCCCCTTCCTGGTCACGGTACTATTTTTCACCATTCTGTATAAAGTTATCCCCACCGGGAAAATTCCTCTGGGGATTGCCATCACGGGGGGGGCGATCTTTTCAGCACTCATGGAGGTTGCCAAGCATTTTTTTGCCTGGTATGTCGCCAACTATACCCGCTATAATGTGATTTTTGGTTCCCTGGAAACTGTCGTCATCCTTGTGATCTGGGTATTCTACATCGCCCTGATCCTGCTTTTCTGCGCCGAGCTGATGGCCTCGTTCATGAGAAGAGATTTGATCCTCCTCCATAAGGCCTTTTTCAACTTCAAGCCCGGCAAAAAAATGTTGACCACGGACGAGCGGCTCTTCCATAAGTTCGGCCGCATATACCCCAAAAACACCTATGTCTTTCAAGAGGGCGATGCAGGCACCGAGATGTACTACATCCTGTCCGGAAGGATACAACTGGAAAAGACGATAGGGCTGACGAGAAAAATCCTGACCGATATGGGACCGGGCAATTATTTTGGCGAGATAGCAGCCCTTATCGAGGCCAAGAGAACCGCCTCGGCAAAAGCAAGCGAGGATGCGGAACTGGCGGTAATAGACGGGGATACTTTCCGAAGCCTGCTGAGAGAAAGCGACGAGGCTTCTCTCCTCATGCTCAAGGAATTTTCCCACCGGATCAAAAGAAGCAATGAAGCCCTCGAAGATACGACCCACTCCTGGCTCCGGCTGATCCTCATCTTATTTTTCCTGAAAAACGATCCCCTTCCCCGGCAGTGGGATCCCATTGCCGAACTTGCGTCCCTTACCGGGAAAGACGATAGCGAAATAGGGGATATTCTCAACGAACTCAATCATGAGGGCATCCTGAAGTATCAGGAGGGCCGAATCGCAGGTTTCGACAAAGAAAAGGCCTGGCAGATAATATTCAAATAGTGACCCCGTTTAGCAACTGCAAGGGGGCATGGTTAGATGTGAAGATACGGGGGACTCGCTTAAGGATGGCAGCAATCGCCGGGTCCTTCCTGACCTCCTCGGAGATAAAGCGCCGCACCTCCCGCCTGTTCCACCCCCGGGGATGTTCAAAATCCGTATACAAAGAAAGATCACCTGCGGAGAAGGGCCTGGTTACAAGATCAGCAGCGGCAAAGACGGGCATGTTAAAGATCGCCACGTTAAGAAAATCTATCCAGGGACTGTTCGCTACTACATATTCCCGGGTCCGGCGGGCGGCGGCCAGGTCCTCGGCGGGGGTCCCGAAGAGGAGATAGACATAGGTCCCGATACCCGCCTCCTTCAGATTCCTGAGAACCCGGGAGGCCGTCTGCAGGGAAATCCCTTTCGCCAAAATATCAAGAACTCCCTGATCTCCCGATTCCAGACCCAATTTCAGCATTATACACCCGGCGTCGTGCAAACGGCGGCAAAATGCCGGGTCCGCCATATCTTCCGTAATCCGGACAAACCCATACCAAGGCACGCCGATCCGCTGTTCGGCGAGGGCATTGAGCAGGACAGGGCTGACGGCGTTGTCGAGGAAATGGATGAGGTCGGGATTTGATTCTTCCTTGAGACGCGCCAGATCGGCCAGGACTTTTTTCACCGGCAGGGGTCGATAGGGATTCCCTTCCGCCGTCTCCGGGCAGAACCGGCATCGCCGCCAGTAGCAGCCTGTCGAGGCGCTGTAGGGAATGATCGCCCCGGGAGACATATACAGATCCCAGGGGAAAGACCGGTAGTCGGGACAGGGAACAGTAAATATTGAATCCCCGGCGGGAGCTGCTAAATCCGATGATCCCTCAGAAATAGTTATATCTCGCTTTGAAAACCCTGAATCCGAAGCGGACAATTCCTTGGAATCACCACGGGGATAGGTTTGCCGGCTGTCTTGTGATGCGAGGCGAACGAGATAATCCTCGCCCGGACCGGCGACGAGATCATCGATAAGACCGGCGAAGGGATTATTCTCTCCGGACCGGCTCCATGCATCGGCCCCTAAATCAGTCGCCTCATCCACTATATCACCGCCACAACTCCTTTGCCATTGGGGTTGTCGCAACCAGGAGGTTACCAGACCGCCGCCTAAAATGATTTTGGTGGGGGGCAGCAGTGCGCGGATGAAACCGATCAGGCCAAAGGCGCAAAGGGCCTGGCTGAGGTAATTGATTGAGATGCCTATTATTTCGGGATGCTGCTCCTGCAGCAGGGACATGAGGCGCCCACGGTAAAAGGGATAAAAGGGATTTCTTTCCGGCTGGGCGGCGGCCTGGATGAGATCGGCGGATCGCAGGGGCGACAATGCCGCATCCTCATAATCGGCCAGACTGACCGTAAGGGAGGTCTGGGACGACGCCCCGGCCAGGACGCGGTTGATATCGGCAACGGCCCGCCGGTAACGGTCTGCTTGGCTGTAAAGAGGCCAGGAACGAAGAGAGAGGAGGTGGCGCGGCAGATGACGGACGGCCCTTTTCATCCACGTATTACCGGCCCTATCCCTGTCCCGAGCCTTGCGCTCCACCTTCATATCCGGAGACACAATCCCGATTTCCGACGCAAACCGGTCCCGTCCCCTGCTTTCAGATCCTTCCCTGACTCGTTGGGAATTGAGGATGAAGCGCAGCCCTTCGACATTGGCATCGATTACAGTGCAGGGAATGCCGTGTTCCCGCAAGGACCCGGCCAGGCGGGCTATCCCCGCCGGCGGCTCACAGGGCTTGGAAACGGGGGGATGGATCAGCAGCACCTTCACGGCAAGTCCAACCTATGGACATTACCCCGGGCTGCTTCCCCTTCCCTTCTTCCCGTCTTCCTCATCCTTCGCTGCCCTGTTGCCTATCGCCTATTCCCCAAAAAATATCCTCGCATCCACCAGAGAGACGCCCTTTCCGGCCGGATGGACGATGACGGGATTGAGATCCAGTTCGGTGATTTCCGGAGCTGCCGCCAAGAGGGCGGACACCTTGCCGATCACTTCGACCAGGGCCGGGACGTCCGCCGCCTGCCTCCCCCGGACACCTTGGAGAAGGGGATAGGACTTCAGCTCCCGGACCATTTCCCAGGCCTCCGCCTTCGTTACCGGGGCCAGGCGGATAGCCGTATCCCTGAAGACTTCAATGAATATCCCTCCCAGGCCGACCATGACGACAGGGCCGAATACGGGGTCCTGCCGGCCCCCGACAAAACACTCCACCCCGGGAGCGGCCATTTCCTGAATGAGAAAGGCGTCGGCCATACTGCCAAAAGTTTGTTGCATCTCCGCCAGTATCTTCCGGAGGGAGCGCCGGGTCCTTATATTCAGACGCACCCCGCCCACATCGGTCTTGTGGGAGGCCTGGCGGGAGATCAGTTTCACCGCTACGGGGAAATGCGGGGAAATGACGTCCGCTTCCTCAGGGCTGCGGATCGTCCATCCCTTGATCGCTGTCAAACCGGCAGCCCGGCAAACATCAAGGGCCTCGTCCGTGAGGGGAATCCGTTGCTCCCGGCCGCAGCGCTGCCGGAGGGCATCAATCAATTCCCTATCCATCGGCGCCGCCGGCAATGCCCCCCGTTCGTCCCGCCGGGTCTTCCGCTCGTAATACGTCGCGGAGATGTCCAGGGTTGCCGCCGCCTCCATGGGCGAGGTAAATATGGGATAAGGCTGGCTCCGGGCGACATCGAGGAGTTCCGCGGGATCGGAGAGCATGGCAACGGCGACGGGTTTACCGTGCTCCTTGACGAGTTTGTCCACCCCGGCCAGGAAGGTCCGGGACATCTCCGCCTCGTAGGTAGAGGCGTATAAGTGGTTGAACAGGACGCCGTCGACATTGTCGAGCTTCAGGGTTTCCTCAAGAATGCGGATAAAGATCGTATAATCGAAAATCTCGCCTAAATCGAGGGGGTTCTGATGGGCGATAACGCGGGTCAGATAGAGGGTTTTAAGCTTTTCCAGAAAGGCCGGCGGGAAAGGGACCATGTCGAAACCGAATTTCGCGCAGGCGTCAGCGGAAAGGACGGCGTGCCCTCCGGACCGGGAAAGGACGGCGACGCGACGCCCCTTCATAAGGGGCAGGCGGATGATCTTGACGGCATTGAGGAATTCCCGCTCCTCCTCGGCGCGGATGACGGCGGCCTGACGAAAGAGGCCGTCGACGACATCATCGCCCGTGGAGAGGGCCGTGGTATGGGATTGGGCGATCTTTGCGCTCACCTCGCTCCGGTTTGACTTCTGGACGATGACGGGCTTGTCCGCCCGGACGGCAAGGTCGTAGAACTCCCGGCCCCGCTTGAAGCCCTCGAGATACATGGTCACGACATCCGTTTCGTCATCTTTGAGAAAATAATCGAGAAAATCGACCTCGTCGAGCTGGAGCTTGTTGCCGATGCTGACGAATTTGCCCGGAACGATGGCGTTTTCGGGGAGGGCGTGGAGATAAGTCCCCCCGACGCCGCCGCTCTGAGCGATCATGGCCACCCGGCCGCCGGAAGGGGGATTTTTGAAAAAGGCGAAGGGCATCATCATCTTGATGTCAAAATTGACCGTCCCTACGCAGTTGGGACCGACAAACTTGATCCCGTATTTAGCGGCCACGTCGAGGACTTCTTTTTCGAGGGAATGATCGCCGTGGGAATATTCGCTGAAACCGCTGGATTCAATAACGATGCGGCGTATCCCCTTCCGGCCGCAGGCGTCCATCAGGGCGGGAATGGTTTTAGCGGGGGTCAGGAAGATCGCCACCTCGGGGACTTCGGGAAGGCTCTCAATATCCGTATAAATGGGGATCCCGGCTACTTCCCCCGCCTGGGAGCCGACACCGTATAGATTCCCGTGATAACCACACTGCTTGTTATTTAGGAGAATTATCTGGCCGAGGTTCATTTTCGTAGCCGAGGCCCCGACCACGACCATGCTTTTCGGGAAAAAAAATGTTTTCATTTAGATACCGCCATGCGATTTTGATTTACCATTTATCAGCGCCATCAGACTTGACGCCCTCCTATAAAGAAATCGTCCCTCCCTGTCAATCCCTCCTTTCGCCATTCTTTTCTTTCGTCTTGACATCATTATGATTATCAGTGAATATAGCTTGTCTCAACAGCCTGTTAATGACGGGAGAAGGAGGAGAAATATGCCCCTGGAAAAATGGAAAGAGCAATACCCGGAAAAATTCGCCTCCGAAGGGGAGATTTTCAGCCATATCCACCGGGGCGACACGATCTTTATCGGTTCGGCCTGCGCCGAACCCCAGCATCTCGTACAGGATTTGATCCGTTATGTAAAATCCTATCCCAAGGCCTTTTTTGACGCCGAGGTCCTCCATATCCGCTCCCTTGGCGTTGCCCCCTACGCCACGGAAAAGTTCAAACACAACTTTCGTCACAATTCCTTCTTCATCGGCGACAGTACCCGGGAAGCCGTCAACAAGGGCGTGGCCGATTACACGCCCGTCTTTCTCTCCGAGACGCCGGAATTGTTCCACAGTGGTTTGGCCAGGGTGGACATCGCCCTCATCCAGACTTCCCTCCCCGATGATCACGGGTATCTGAGCCTCGGGATCAGTGTCGACATCGTCAAGGCCGCGGCCCAAAAGGCTTCGATCGTCGTCGCCCAGGTAAACAGATTCATGCCCCGGGTCCACGGCGACGCCTTTATCCATCTGCGGGACATTGATTATCTTGTCCACTATGACGAACATCTCCTGGAATATAGCAATGAGGCGGATTCGGAAATAGCTCTCAACATCGGCAAATACGTCGCCCGTCTCATCGAAGACGGCGACACGATACAGGTCGGCTACGGGCGCATCCCCAACGCCGTCCTGGCGAACCTGAAGGAAAGAAAACATCTGGGCGTCCACACGGAACTGATCAGCGACGGGATCATCGAGCTGATGAAGTCAGGGGTCATCGACAATACAAAAAAGACCGTCAATCCGGGGAAAACAGTGACGACTTTCTGCATGGGGAACAAGGATACCTATGATTATCTCCACGACAACCCGGCCATCGAATTCCGGACTATCGACTATACCAACAACCCCCTGGTCATCGCCCAGCATGATCATATGACGGCCATCAACAGCGCCCTGGAAATCGACCTGACCGGCCAGGCAACGGCGGAGTCCATCGGCCGGATCTTTCACAGCGGCGTCGGGGGACAAGCGGATTTCATGCGCGGGGCCGTCTTCGCCAAGGGGGGCAAGTCCATTCTTACCCTTCAATCCACGGCGGCCTGCGACGTTGTCTCCCGGATTGTCCCCATGCTCCGGGAAGGTTCCGGCGTCACCCTGACCCGGGGGGATCTTCACTATGTGGTTACGGAATTCGGCATCGCTTACCTCCACGGGAAGAGCATCCGGGAGCGGGCAATGGAACTCATCGGCATCGCCCATCCCAAATTCCGCCCCTGGCTCATCGACGAGGCCAAAAAGTTAGGTCTCATCTACAAGGATCAAGCGTTTATTCCCGGTGTCCGGGGCGAGTACCCGGAACACCTGGAGAGTTACCGCACCACTAAAAAAGGGTATAATATCCTGTTCCGTCCCATTAAGATCAGCGATGAACCATTGTTGAAGGACTTCATATACTCCCTGTCGGATCAGAGTCTTTATCGCCGGTTCATGTCGGTCCGGAAGGACGTGCCCCATGAAGTGCTGCAAAAGCTTGTCGTTATTGATTACACCGTGGAAATGGCCATTCTCGCCATCCTTCCCCGGGAAGAGGCGGAGGAAATCGTCGGGGTGGGACGATACTACACGGAACCGGCGCGCCATTCGGCAGAAGTGGCCTTTGCCGTAAAAGATACGCATCAACAACTGGGGATTGGGACAGAACTGCTCGCCTATCTGACGTATCTGGCCAAAAGGCAGGGACTTCTCGGCTTTACGGCGGAGGTCCTCGCGGAGAATCAGCCGATGATGCATACCTTTGAAAAGGGCGGCTTCGATCTGGAAAAGAAGATAGTAGCCGGCCTCTGGGAACTCAAGATGACCTTCCGGGAGTGAGACGCCTGATGTGAGACAATTGAAGAATACATTGGATAAATACGGGTGGCCATTTTGATCCGGCGCCAGGAGAGAATATCGTGTTATTCACATCTGGCAGGGGTATTTGCGGCAATTGCCGGTACGGTCTATTTGATCTATGCAGCGGGAACGTCGGCAGCCTACGTTGCAGTCTCCATCGTGTATGGTTTTTCGGCAATCCTGCTCTTTTCAGCCAGCGCTTCCTATCATGCGTTGAAACAAAATGATGATGAGATATCTATCTGGCGGAAACTGGACCATTCCGCCATATTTTTCATGATCGCCGGCACTTATACGCCTGTCTGTTATATATATCTTTCGGGGAACTGGAAATGGTCAATTATCATGATCCAGTGGGCACTGGTTGCGGCCGGGATGTTTTTGAAATTCTTCTATCTCCATGCCCCACGCTATTTTTCCACCATCATCTACCTGCTCATGGGATGGATCGGGATTGTAGCCATTAAAGAGTTTTTAACAGCCATGCCCCCTATCGCCATCTTTTACCTTTTTGCCGGAGGAATATCTTACACGGTCGGGGCGATTTTTTATGCGATCAGAAAACCCGCTGTGGAGTCAGGGTTTGGTTTTCACGAAATCTTTCACCTCTTTGTGCTTCTGGGAGGGGCATTCCATTACTTGCTGGTGTATACCGCCCTCACCGGATGACGGAGCGAAAAGTGTCGGCAAGGAGAAGCAACTGCCAGCCAAACAGGAATGATTCTTATTCAGGCGGCTGTTTGCGCCGGAATACGCAAATGGGCCAGGTTTTAAATAAATTATTGAAATATAAAGAAATATGTCTTGACTTTGCATAATTAGCAGCGTACGCTCTCTACGTATCATGTACCTCGTCATGGTCATAAGTCGGCGGGTACGGTAAAAGTTGGGTTATAACGATTTGAAGTGCAAAGGCGGCCACCATGCTCTTTAGAGTTTTGGTGGTTTTTTTTATTTCTGTCATATTGGTAGTTCGACTTTTTGGTAAATTCTTAGAAAGGAGGAGACTAATTATGTCAGAAGGTAAAGTAAAATGGTTCAATGAGAGTAAAGGTTTTGGATTTATCGAGAAGAATGATGGCGGGGACGTTTTCGTCCATTACAGCGCCATTCAAGCCGCCGGTTTCAAGACTTTAACTGAAGGCCAGTCGGTAAGCTTCGATGTTGTCCAGGGTAACAAAGGCCCGGCAGCAGAAAACGTGAAACTAAGTTAATTAAACCTTGAGTAAGAAAGGGACGTTCCATTACGATATTCCGTCTTGGAACGTCTTTTTAATTTTCAGCATATATAACCAATTTTGCCGCGGCTGAGAGAAATGTTTACTTATGGATTTGAAACGATTAAAAATTTGCCTCATCAATCCTAAATTTGAACCCTCCTACTGGGGACTGGATTACGCGTTGCCCCTCTATCCGGGAAATAAGCAATGCACCATGACTACGGGGGCATTGCCTCATCTCGCCGGACTTATCCCGGAGCACGACGTATGTCTCCTGGATGAAAACGTCGAGAAGATTGATTTCAAGGTTCTCAAGGATTTCGATATTGTCGGCGTAACCGGAATGGTCGTCCAGAGGGACAGAATGAAGTCAATTCTGATCAGGCTTGGTGAGATGAAAATATTCACCGTTGTGGGCGGCGCCTACGCCTCGGTGCATGAGGCCTTCTTCGACGGCCTATGCGATGTGGTTTTTTCCGGCGAGGCGGATGAGACCTGGCCCGAATTCGTGGAAGAATTCGCTGCCGGCAGAGCGCATAAAATGCTTTACAAACAGGAAACCCGGACGATCATGACCACTTTGCCCAAACCGCGCTATGACCTCCTCAAGGTTGACCGGTATGCTTCCGGATCGGTCCAGTTTTCCCGGGGTTGCCCGTTTAGATGTGAATTCTGTGATATCATTGTGACCTTCGGCAGGCACCCGCGAACCAAGGAGCCTGAACAACTTCTTGAAGAACTGGAAGACATGCGCAAGGTGGGGTTTTTCTCATGCTTTATCGTGGATGACAATTTCATCGGCGACAAGAAGGCGGCAAAAGCCCTGCTCCGTCTCATCATCCCGTGGCAGCAGAAACACGGCTATCCCCTGCGACTGACGACCGAGGCAAGCATCAACCTGGCGGACGATGCGGAGCTCCTCGAGCTTATGTATCGGGCAAATTTTCGCTCCGTGTTCATAGGCATTGAGACGCCAAGAGTGGCCTCCCTGAATGGGACAAAGAAGTTTCAGAATACGGCGGACGGATCGCTGGAGGAGAAAATGGAGCGAATCCGCGATGCCGGTTTGGACATTAACGGCGGCTTCATCATCGGGTTCGATCAGGATGATATCACCATCATGGAAGAACAATTCCGCTTCATTCAGGATAACGGCATCCTGCTCGCGATGGTCGGCATGCTTGTTGCCGTGCCGAAGACACCCCTCTTTGAACGTCTGGAATTGGAAGGCAGACTGAGACTGGACGACCCCAACTGCAATATCGTACCAAAACTAATGACGGCAGGGGAACTCCAGCAAGGTTACTGGGAACTCCTCACCCGGCTCTATACCCCCCAGGCCTTTCTCGACCGGTACTTCCGGGTTTTTCGGTTTCCGGAATTCAATCGGAAACGGGCGGAAATATGTGTCCGGGCCAATGAAGGCAAAAACATTCCCACCCTGGCCTATGGTCTGATCCTGCTCTGGAACCTGTTCCTGGCCCTTTGCAAGGACGGCAGCCTGAGAAGCGTGGGGAGCATTTACGTTCGCTATTTCTTCGGACGCAGCGTAGGCTATCGCAATGATATCGTTGGTTTTGCCCAGTACATGAACCGGTGTGCGACCCACTGGCATTTCTATAAGTTCACCCGGGAGGGCGTGGCGGGCCGGCTCCGTCTTTTCAATTCCGGATGAAACAGCTTTTCTCTCCTGCCGCTACCCCTGAGAAGCGGCAACCAACATCTTGTAAGAGACCTCTCCCCTCTTCACCCATTATCGTGCAACCAGATTTGTAATCGCCGCAGCCCTTCTTCCATGGAAACTTGGGGCGCGTATTTCAGCTCCCGCCGGGCGGCGCTGATGTCAAACCAGTGGGACGTCGAAAGTTCCTCCGCCAAAAATCGTGTCATCCGGGGCTCCCCAGATAGTTTCAATGCTGAATGGATACTTTCGATCACAGTTCCCATAAGGACGGCGACAGATTTCGGGACGCCCCGGCGGATCGGCGGGATCCCCGCCATCGCCAGGATGCGGTTAACGAAATCCCAGAGATTGACCGGTTCGCCATTGGAGATAAAATAGGTTCGGCCCGAGGCGTGCGGATTGTCCCTCAGGGCGGCGGCGGCCAGGAGATGGGCGGCGGCCACATTATCGATGTAGGTGGTATCAACGACGTTCTTCCCATCACCCACGCGGAGGATCTTGCCCGCCCGGGCCTGGGCCAGGATGCGGGGGATGATCTGGGTGTCCCCCGGCCCCCAGATGAGATGGGGACGCAGGGAAATGGTCCGGAGGGACGGGCTGTCAGCGGCAAGGATCTGGCGTTCCCCTTCCGCCTTCGTGGCCGTATAGGGGGAGCGGGGGTGGACCGGATAGGGAACGGATTCATCGGCCCCCGCCATGTCGGCGTCGCCGAAAACGACGCTGGCGGAACTGGTAAATACCAGCCGGCCCACACCGGTGCAACCGCAGGCCACGAGGATGTTTTTCGTCCCCAGGACATTGGGACGGTAAAAGGAGTCAAAATCTCCCCAAATCCCGGCCTTGGCGGCATTATGGAAGACAATGGCACAGCCGTCGCAGGCCCTTGTCACCGCCTCGGGATCCGTCAGGTCCCCCCTGATCACCTTTACGCCCCGTTGCCGCAGCTCCGGATAGTCGCCCCGGGCGAAACTCCGCACGACAAAACCGGCAGCCAGGAGGTGCTCGACGATGGCCCGTCCTAGAAAGCCGCCGCCCCCGGTTACGAGAACCTCCGTTTTCATCGCTTGGGAGATTTCAGAAATTGATTCTTCGCTCTCAATGGGCATTATTTAACGTGCCTTTCAACACGCTCTTATTTAAGCCGTTCCGCCGCCCAGACCGTAAGCTTCTCCCGGAATATCTTGGCATTGTGGCGAATGTCCACAGGGAAGCCGGGATGGTAGAGAACCGTCTTTATCTCCCGGGTTATTTCGCTGGCCTGGGCAATCGCCAGGATTTCCGTCGTCATTTGCTCTTTATCCTGCCCCGTGTCTCCCTGCTTGAGTTCAATGATGATCACCGGCCGCTTGCTTCCATCCGCACCGACACCCACCAGGGCTGAGCGCCTCACCCGGGGATGTCCGTTAAAGAGGGCCTCGCAGGGGATGGTGAAGAGGGTTCCCCCTGCCGTTTCCACCCGGTGGGCCTTCCGGCCGCAGAACCACAGCCGCCCCGTATCGTCCAGGTAGCCGAGATCACCCATGCGATGCCAGATGCCGCCGTCGGCGTCCTGCATCTTCGCCGCCCGGGTCGCTGCGGGGTTCCGGAAATATTCCTTCGTCGCCACCGGCCCCTTGACAACCATCTCTCCGATCTGTCCCCGGGGGAGGATTACAACATCCCGGATATTTGCGAGCGCCTTTTCGGTTATCTCTATTATCCGGACCTCCATCCCTGCCAGGGGTCTGCCGACGCAGGTACCACCGCCCTTTTCGGAGATTCGCCGGGTCTCAGACAAGATCTCTTTGCTGTCGATATCGCTCACCGGCAGGACCTCCGTCGCCCCATAGGGGGTATGAATCCGGGCATCTTCAGGCAGCATGCGGTGCATGGCCTCCATGAGATCCGGCCGCACCGGGGCCCCGGCGGTGATGATCCGCTTGATGCCGGGGAGCTTCTTTCCCGTCTCCGCCCCGTATCGGGCCAGATTCTCCAAGAGCGCGGGAGATCCGTACATGCTTTTGCAGTTGTGCATCTCGAGGGCCTGAACGATTTTCTTCGGGTCCGCCGCACCGGGGCGGGTGGGATCCATATCGGGAATGACCGAGGTCATCCCCAGCACGGCGTCAAAAAGGGAAAAGAGGGGAAAGGTCGCCAGATCAACTTCATCCTGTCCATAGCCGAAGTGGGTGCTTAGATAACGGACCTGAGCGTCAAACATCCCGTGTTCATAGACGACGCCCTTGGGAGGGCCGGTGCTTCCCGTGGTGAAGAAAATGGCGGCCCGTTCATCGGGGCGGGCGGGAACGGGCGGGAACGGCTGCCAGGGGCCCTTGCGAAAATCATTAAGGGTATATCCCCCCCAGAAAAAGCGCCGACCGACGGTAATCTTTACCTTTACGGTTGAGAATTTTCCCGGCGAGAGGACCCTCAGCATATGGGCCAGGGGGATGCCGATGAAGGCCTCGGCGCCGATGGAGGAAAGGTTATCCACCAGTTTCTGCCGGCCCATCCCCGGATCGATCATCACCGGGATGGCCCCCACCCGGAAGAGGGCAAAGGTTATGGCAAACAACTCCAGGGACGGCCGGACCATGAGGATCGTTTTGACCCCCTTGGTAATCCCGGCCTTCTGAAAACCGTGGGCCAGGCGGTCAGTTTCCTCCTCCAGTTCCCGGAAGGTCCAGTGGACAAAGGTTCCGGAGTTGGGGGCAGCGGGACAGATAACGGCCTTTTTGTCCGGAAGGAGGCGGGCAACACGTGAGAGATGTTCACTGAGGTTTGAGGTGCCGTTGAGTTTTGAGGCGCTGGTTGTATCTTCCATGTTTTTTCTAAATGGATTCCCTGTCTGTAAAAATTATCCGGGAAGGGGGTGTTTTTTCAGAAAATCCTTTATGAGGACGACAATAGCTTCCCCTTCGTCTTCGAGGATATAATGCCCGCCTTGTGGAAAGGTATGCACTTCCGCTTCGGGAAATCGCCGGCGCCATTCGGCCAGGATAATCGCGTCAAAGACAAAATCCTTCATCCCCCAGCAGATCATCATGGGGATATGGCGAAGAAGATGGATGTGTTCGTCCGTCCACTTAACGAGGGCGTAGCTTTTGTCTGACTGATAAACGGGGATATCCTGGACAAAGCGCAAGGTGGCAATCCGGTTTTCCCAGGAGTCATAGGGCGCCGTTAAGGCCGCTCTTACCTCCCCGGACATTGCCTTGGCGACGCCCAGGTAGGTGGCGAAATAGGAAAAGGCGTTGAAACCCCGCACCAGCAGTGCCGGAATGGCCGGAAAATGGCGGATGAAAGACAATTGCCAGGGCAGCGTCTTCTCCTTCGGAATGAGAAAAGCCCCCGTATTGAGAATGACGATCCGGGCGATGCGCTCCGGCCTTCGGGCGGCGCAGGCCATGCCGATCATCCCTCCCCAGTCGTGAACAATGAGAGTTACATTGCTCGTCAGCCCTAAATGATCCAGGAGGGCATCGAGGTTATCTACATGGCTCGCCAAGGTGTAGTCAAACAACTCGTCCGCCGGCCGTGAGGAAAGTCCACAACCCACATGGTCCGGAACGATCACCCGACAAGAGGGGCTCAGGGCCTTGACAATCTCGCGGTAATAGAATGACCAAGTAGGATTACCGTGGACGGCCACCACCGGTGCCCCCTGCCCTTCATCCAGGTAGTGATAAAAATATCCGGGTGCCTTCAGCCAATGGCTCGCAAAAGGATATAAACGCCGGTGCGGAGTAATATCGAAGGGAGGGGTAATGTTGTCTGCAACGGCATCGGCAGTTTCGAATCTCGTAAGGCCGGTACGATTCATCATTGATATTAAATATTTCTATAGAGAGCCAGGGATACGGTTATCCCCGCGCCGACGGTCAGGAACAGACAATTTTTCGCCGCTGCAAAACGCCCCGACCTCATGGCCCGCTCCAGGGCAAACCCGATTCCCGCCGTATGGACATTTTCCAGCTTGTCGTTCACATCGACGAGCTTTTCCTCCACGCCCTTCTTCTTTTTGAGCTCGCCGAGAAACCCGGCCGGGCTCTGGGACGGGATGATAAGATCAATATCTTTCATTTTGAGAGAAGTCTCTTTCAAAAAGGCATCCAGGTTTTCCAGGGCAAACCGGGCGCATTCCTTTGCATATCCTTCCGACTGGCTCATAACCAGGATATTCCCCATCTTCCCCTTATGCTGCCTCCATTCGAGTCTGCCCTGCATGTCAGCGATAAAGCGGGCATCCGTTTCCGTCTTGAAATGGAGGAAACCGCTGCCGTTCTCGCCGCGGGATAGGAGTATGGCAGCGGCGGCGGGGGTGAAGCCGTAACCCAGACTTTCACCGGGGACCGGGTCGGTATCGGCGGTGACGACCATGCCGTAATCAATCGTTCCGGACTGGAGAAAGCCATCCACGACCATCATGCCCGTCAGCATCCCGCAGCCCCCGTTCGTCAAGTCAAAGGAGAAGGTGGTGCGATCGCCGGTAACGACCTCATTAGCTCCGATAGCCCTTTGAATGAAAGTGGCAATGGCGGGCTCCCCGATATTGCGATCACGATAAATACCCGCATTAATCAGGATTCCCAGCAAACTCGGGTCCAGCCGGGCGCTTTTCAAGCAGTCTTTGGCCGCCTTTATTTCCATGTCGATGGAGCCCCGACGGAATAATCCCGGGGTGCTTAAACCAAGAGCATCAATTTTCGATCCCATATCGATCCACCAAATCATCCATAGTAAAAATTACGAAGCCGACCGTCAAACCCGAAGCCAGTGCCATAAGCATCATCTTCTCTCCGGACTTGAAACGCTTTTCATTAAGATTACGGTATAAGGCCAGGAAATGGGATGTCGACGCGGTATTTCCATATTCCTGCAGGTTCACGATGATGTTTTTCGCCCGTACTCCAAAATAATGGCCCAGCCGTTTGTCTCCCGAACGGATGGCCCGCATGGAGGTCTGATGAGGAACAATATGATCGATATCACCATATTCCAGACCTGATCCTTTCAACGCCTTCTCCGTAATGAAAGGCATATTATCGATGGCCACATGATGAATCTTCCTGGCATCCGTGGTCATTTGCGCCCCCGGGGCATTGCGGCAGGGCCCTCCAATGCAGAGATCACTATATTTGGATAGGGTGACAAAATTCGATATTTCTAGTTTTGCCTTGCCATCCGCAGATCTTTCCATGATCACCGCGGCGCCGCAATCGCCGACGGTCAGGGAGGCCAGTTGGCCGCTGAGAACGGTCTTGACCCGGGGGACAGCGTTGCGGCTCGCAGAGGTGAGGTTTTCACCGGAGATGACCATGCCGCGCTTGATGACGCCCCGGCGGATAAAATCATCCATGATTAAAACACCCGTCAGCATCCCGGCGCAGGCATTGGCAATGTCGAAATTCAAGGCCTGAGGCGCCCCGATGGCCTCCTTAACATACAAGGAAAAGGGAGGGTCCCAAACGTAAGTCGTGCCATCCTTGTATTTGGTTATGGAACAGCAGATGATCATTTCCAGGTCTTCGGCCCGATAACTTGAATGCCGCAGACAGTCCAGGGCGGCGTTGAGGGTCAGATCGTAGGAATCTTCCTTATCCGAGCATACCCTTCGTTCCTTGATGCCGGTGAGCCTCTCGAGATCGAATTTTCCCCACATCTTTACCCCGCTCATCAAATCCTTCGTGGAGAGGCGCTGTTCAGGGACCTTGACGCCGATGCTCTCAAAGCGGCTGGCAAAGGGGGTTGATGAAGATGGAGAAGGAACGGAGGCGCTGTCTTCTTTTGTCTTTTCAGTCTTCATGATCTGTCTGGAAAACCTCCAATAGGGAAGGTAAAAGGTTTAAACTTATAACAGCATATTGGAAACACCCTCTCCTGTCAATGGGAAAAAAATCGCCGAAATGATCATTGACACAAAGGGATTTCATAGTATATGAAATCAGTGAAAATAAAGGAATCCACAATCGGATCAGAAGGGAGAAAACGATGCTGGATCTGGCAAAAAAGGCGGTGCTGATCGGCACAGGGATGGCCCTGGCGGCGACGGATAAAATTCAAGGCGTCGTTGACAATCTGGCGGAAAAAGGAGAAAAAGCGAGAAAGGAAGCCCAGGAGGCCGTCGAAGGTCTAGTGAAAAAATCACAAAAGACTCGCAATACCGTTGAAGGCGAAACGGAAAAGGTTGTGACGGACTTTACCTCTTTCTGGTTCTATGCCAACTGGACAGACGAAATGGAGGATCAGGTGGAGAAAGTCGTAACCCTCCTCTTGAGAAAACTCCACATTCCGGAACGACGGGAGTTGGAAGACATCAAGGCAAGGATTGAAAAACTGGAGAAGGAACCAGGGTAGAATAATTGAGATTGATCATGATCAGCTAATCAAAGGAGGCAGATATGGCAAGAAGGACTATCATATGGATTGTCGGAATTTTATTTCTTTTCAGCGCTTCCGTTGTCTCGGCGCAGATGACGGGAAAGCAGGTCATGGAAAAGCAGAAGGAACGCCATAAGGTTAAAACGGAAATCGGCAAGGAAGACATGGTGCTTCAGGATAAGAGCGGGGCCAAGGAAAACCGCCAGGTCGTGCGTTATGCAAAGGAGGTCGGCAAAGACCTGCACCGCTATCTCATAGTTTTCCTGAGCCCCGGCGACATCCGCGGGACGGCCCTGCGGACCTGGGAGAAAAAAGGTGGCGACAACGATCAGTGGCTCTATCTGCCGGCGCAGAAAAAGGAACAGCGCATTGCCAAGGCTGGCAAGAAAAACTATTTCATGGGCACCGATTTTACCTTTGAAGACATGGAGCCCGAAGATCTGAACAATTTTAATTATAACATCCTCCGTTCGGAACAGTTCAGTCATGAAGGAAAGGCCTATGACTGTTATGTAATCGAGGCCCTGCCCGCCAATGATAAGAAAAAACAGGAAACCGGGTATGCCAAGCGGATCATGTGGATCGAGAAAGCCAATCTTACCACCCTGAAAACGGACTTTTACGACAAGCGCAATAAACACCAGAAGACACAGACAAACTTCAAGTATGTAAGCGTTGGCGGCGCCGTCATGCGTCCCATGCAGACGATTATGAACAATATGGAGAAGAGCCACAAAACGGCGACAACGACAAGATCACGTCAAATCAACACCAATATCGGCGATTCCACTTTCACCGAGCAATTCATTCAGTCAGGAAAACATCTGGAGTAAAGGGATACTCAACGGATGAAAAAGAGACCGCTTCTTACAAGTTTAGCCTTCCTGCTGGTCATGTATCTCCTCTGCCCCCCCATCACGTGGGGGCAGACGGACTACCGTTTCCAGGAAGACGACCTGCTCAAGGAGATGGACAAAGCAGTAGAGGCCCCACCGGAGCAAAAGGGTGAGGGGGGAGTCGCACCGGTACCAGTAAAACAGCCGACTGTCCTCTCAAAGCTGGTGGACGACTTTCACGGCAGTCTGCGCCTGCGGGGGATGCATTACTGGCAGAATCCTCAGGAAAGGGAAGGAGCGGATACAAGAAACGATTTCGGCAGCGCCCTTTTCAAATTTTCCGACAAAATCGGTTACCAGAACGTCGCCCTTAATGTCGGCGGCTGGGTGGAATACGGCAACGAGGAAAACACCTATTCGGGCACCTCTTTCAGTGAGTTCTGGCAGGACATGGACCGGCGCCGGCGCATTGTGGATATCAACGATTTATACCTCAACTACAGCCGGGACACCTTCAATTTTCTTGTCGGGAAAAAGACCCTCACCAACGGCATGTCCACGCTTTACCTGCCCTCCGACCGGATGCGGCCTCAGGATCTCAATGACCCCCTGGACGTCAAGGATCTCAATATCTGGCAGGCGCGAATGGATTACGATGTGGCGGAAGCAACGACCCTGACCGCCGCCTTTCTCCCCGTTTATCAGCCCCAGAAGACACCCAGCGAGACTTCACGCTGGATGGGGGAACGGAAGCAGGGGGATAGCATGGAATTCGACATCTACGATGCGGGCAACGCCAATATGAAGGACGACGTTGCCAAGGTCACGGATACCAACTTCGGCTATTTTGCCCGGTTCAAGAAGAAGGGGTTTCATGGCTGGGATTTCTTTGCCTCTTTCTATCACGGACCCAATCCCTTCTATGTTGTCCGTGAAGAGCAAGAGCAAACATCGGCAGGCGTAACTAAAACGACGCGCGTCAAGGAAGTCGTCAAGGTGGACGACTATGCCGCTGGTTTCTCCACAACCTATGAAAGCTGGGAATTTCATGGAGAGGTGGTCTATAATTACACTTACGACCGGAAGGATGACGATTATTTCAATTATGTGACCGGATTTACTTACACCTTCGATGATTTTGCGAAAAAAATCTGGCTGGAAAAGATCGATGTAACCGTTGAATACGCCAATGAGATCATCACCAGGTTTCAGAACGCCGAAACCTATGTCTCCAGCTCCAAAAAGTCACGCCTCGGCCGCAATGACATCCTCAGCCGCATCAATTTTGAATACAACGATAAATTGTCTTTTCAGTTTGTCTGTAATTTTCAGCTCACCCGGGGCGAGGAAGGACGGTTTCAAAGGCTGGAGGCGAAGTATAAACTCCGGGACGGCCTGATTTCGAAACTTGCGGGTGAATTCTTCGGGGGACAGTCCGACAGTCTTTATGGCCGCTGGCAACGCAACGACCGGCTCATCCTAGAGTTTGAATACAGCTTCTGACCCCGGTTCCAAATTCAAGTGCTATCTTCGTTGGCATCATCATCGGCTCCTCGATGTATTTTCATATACGCCTGCGTCGCCTCTTCCTTGCCGCCTCGATTTCATCTTGAATTTGGAACCGGAGTAACGGGCTGCTTCTCCCCGTTGCTACATCCTCGCTCATTTTGCAGAATATCAAGCATTTGCTGGTGTATCCTGCCGTTTGATGCGACGACATGGGGGACTGTCAACGTAAACGCTTCTCCATGTAAGTCCGTAACAACCCCTCCTGCCTCCTGCACCAGCAGACATCCGGCAGCAGTATCCCATGGTTTCAGCTTCAATTCCCAAAATCCGTCAAAGCGGCCTGCGGCCACATAGGCCAGATCCAGGGCCGCTGAACCGGCGCGGCGAATAGCCTGGGCCTTCACGGCCATCGCTTCAAAATGATCCATGTTGTTCTCCCTGGTCAAACGGATATCGTAAGGGAATCCGGTCGCAAGGAGACTCCGGGAAATTTCCGTTGTCTCCGAGACGGCGATGGATTGATCATTGAGAAAAGCGCCCTGCCCTTTTACCGCCACAAACATCTCGCCCAGCATGGGGTTGAATACCACTCCCAGGATGCAGATTCCTTCCCATTCCAGGGCAATGGAGACACAGAAGACGGGATAACCGTGGGCGTAATTGGTTGTCCCATCCAGGGGATCGATGATCCAGCGGTAAAGAGAACCGTTATTTGTGGCCGGCGATTCTTCCGCCAGGATATCATGATCCGGGTATTGTCCCTGAATGGCCGCAATGATCATGCTCTCGGCCTGCTGGTCCGCTTCGGTAACGATATCGATCTCCCCCTTGAAACGGACAAGATGGCGGGCATGAAGATTATCTTTCAAGTAGCCCCCGGCCTTCCGCGCCGCCGATACGGCCAGTCTTTTATAAGCGGAACTCGCGGCGACAATCTCCTCCGTTGCTTCCATATTCATCATGATTATTAATTCCTTCAATCATTTTATTTGCATGGCTTCGTAATTGATGTTAAACATAACGTCGGTATTATTTATCGGCTTTCATCAAGAATAGTATATGGCGTTCGATAAAAATTAGTATCAGGGGTTTTTCATATCAGATAAGCATGATCATAAGGAAGCAGACATGAAATCCTCTGAACCTCTATCAACAGAAATCGCTGCCGTCAACAAAGAACCCGGAGTTATCGATCTCAAGGGTCTCCGAGAAGCCAAGGGACTAACCCTGAGGGATATTTTTTCGGTAACGAGAATCACCGTAACCAACCTTGAAGCCATCGAGGCTGGACATTACCACCTACTCCCCGCACCGGTTTATGCGCGAACCTTCATCAAGACCTATGCCGGCATCCTGGGAACCGACAGCAAACCCATCCTGCAACAATACGAAAACTACCTGAAATCGAGTGATAAAATCCAGGATGTCCCGGAGGAAGACCATAAGGAGTTACCCGGAAGGAAAGGGGGAAAGACACACAATATCCGCTTTCTCCTCTGGATCGTCGCTGCCATCGTGCTTCTCGGTTTGATCGTTTCCATCGTACTTATTGACGTCAAAGACATTATGGATCTCTTTTCCGTCCGTCAGATAAGTCCGCAGAAAATTGTATCTTCTCCGCCCCCTGCCCCTGCCCTGACAACCGCCTCGACACCTGCCCCTACAACCCCGAACGCTCCACCGGCTGCACCCGCCGTATCACCGCCTTCCGCCGTAACCCAGCCGGGACAAACCACTGTGAACCAGGGCGGCGTCCAGAAGCAAGGGCAGGCATTAAATCTGAAAATCGAAGCGGTGGAATTGACGTGGATCAGGATCTCCGCCGACGGAAAACAACCCGAGCAACTGATGCTGAAAAAGGGAGACCGGATAGAACGTACGGCCCGGGAATCTTTTATCATCGATATCGGCAATGCCGGCGGCCTTCTTGTCTCATTCCAAGACAAACCCCTTCCTTCCCTGGGAAAGAGGGGAGAGGTCACTCATCTCAAACTCCCTTGATTATCTTCCTTGAAATGATTGACAACCGTGCAACTATGTTTTAAGGACTCTCGTAATCAATCAAGCAATCTCCAGAAAGGAGACTCTTTATGTTTGGTATTGGCATGCCGGAACTTCTTGTCATCCTGGTAATCATATTGATAATCTTCGGCGCCGGGAAGCTTCCCGAAATCGGCGGTGCGATCGGGAAGGGGATAAAAAATTTCAAAAAAGCAACCCGGGAGCCGGAAGACATTGATGTGACTCCGGAAAACAAGAAGATCGAACCGAAATAATCCTCATTCCCTCAAAAAGGGACATCATCATCGGGAAGGGATTCGGCGCTAAAGTAGGGAGGGGTCGAACCCTCAGTTGTTGCCGGACCCTGCACCTTTTGCTGGCCCTTGGCTTCCAGCATCTGCATGTTGGCGGCAATGATCTCGGTAGTGTATCGTTTTACGCCTTCCTTGTCTTCCCAGGCCCTAGTTTGAATCCTCCCCTCGATAAAAACCAGCCTTCCTTTGGACAGAAAGTTGCCGCATATTTCCGCCAGCTTTCCAAAGGTTACAATCCGGTGCCATTCAGTCTTCTGTATTCGTTCACCATTCTTATCCTTCCGCTGTTCATCCGTCGCCAGCGTGAAATTGGTAATCATGAGGCCATCAGGCGTGTATCTCACCTCCGGATCACCGCCTAATCTGCCTATCAAAATGACCTTGTTGACCATAAGTCCTCCTTTTCATGGATTCGCAATTTCCGCTGACCATACATAAGTTCTTCCCTTATGGCAATATGATTCGTAAACTCCAATCCAGAAATCCTCCTTGACTAATGGGAGAAAAAAATATAGCAAAATGCACTTTATTTGGGTGGGGCATTTGTCAAATGGAAGAAAGCGAACTAATAAGAAATCGCAAAGAGAAAATCGCCGGCATCAGGGCAGCGGGAATTGACCTCTATCCCAACGATGCGAAGGTTAAAAATACGTCGTCAGAACTTAGAGCCCGCTTCGGAGAAATGGATCAGGAAGCCCTGACCCAAATCGAGGAAACATTTTCTCTCGCCGGGCGCTTGATGGCGATCAGAAATTTCGGGAAGGCATCCTTTGTAAGTATTCAGGACCGCAAAGGAAGGCTGCAGGCGTTCATACATAAGGGTATTATAACCGAACAGGATTACATCCTCTTCAAACGCCTCGACGTTGGAGATATAGTTTATGTCAGCGGCAGGATATTTAGAACCAAAACAGGGGAATTGACGATCGAAGCCCGGGAGATTCGTCTCCTTGCCAAGTCAATCCACCCGTTACCCGAGAAGTGGCACGGGTTGACGGACGTCGAAACCAGATATCGCCAGCGTCATCTCGACTTGATCATGAATAGCGACGTCAAGGAAGTGTTTTACCGGCGGAGCCGGATCATTAAGTTGATAAGGGATTTCATGGAGGAAAGGGACTTCCTGGAAGTGGAAACACCCATGATGCAGCCACAGGCGGGCGGGGCAACCGCCAAACCTTTCAAAACATATCATAACGCCCTCGGCATGGACCTGTATATGCGTATCGCCCCTGAACTGTACCTGAAGCGACTTGTCACCGGGGGACTGGAAAGGGTTTACGAGATTAACAGAAATTTCCGCAACGAGGGGATTTCCACCTTCCATAATCCCGAATTTACCATGATGGAATTCTACATGGCCTATGCGACCTACGAGGACTTGATGGATCTCACCGAGGAGCTCTTTATTTTCGTTGCCCGCAATCTCTTCGGCGCCCCCGAGTTTACATACCAGGGAGCAGCGATCGATTTAACATCCCCATGGCGGCGGATTACGGTTAAAGAGGCCATTTTGCAATACCTGGACATCGCACCGGGCGTCTTGGATGATCAATCGCAGGCAGTCGCATTTTCCAGGCAGTTGGGACTGGAAGTGGATGAAAAGGAAGCATTGGGGAAAATACTGATGATTATCTTTGAAGAAAAAGTGGAAAAGAACCTTATCCAGCCCACTTTTGTCACCCAGTATCCCGTGGAGGTGTCTCCCCTTTCCCGGCGTAATGCCTTGAATCCGAATTTTACCGACCGTTTTGAACTTTACATCTGCGGCAAGGAAATCGCCAACGCCTTTTCCGAACTTAACGATCCGGAGGATCAACGGGGGCGCTTCATGATGCAACTCCGGGAGCGGGAGGCGGGGGATGAAGAAGCCCATCAGATGGATGAGGACTATATCAGGGCCCTTGAATACGCCATGCCGCCAACGGCAGGGGAAGGCATCGGAATAGATCGTCTGGTAATGCTCTTCACTGACTCGGCCTCCATTCGGGATGTGATCCTCTTTCCCCTATTGAGAGTCAGGGACGAATAGACTTCCATGTCCTTTGAATTTTTTATAAGCCTCAGGTATCTCAAGGCCAAGCGGAAACAGGTGTTTGTTTCCATTATCACGTTCTTGTCGATCGGCGGCATCGCCTTGGGCGTTGCCGCGCTGATCATTGTCCTGGCCGTGATGAACGGCTTTGAAACGGACCTCCGCAACAAGATCCTCGGGATGAACTCCCATGTTTTGCTGATGGAGTATACGGGGCCGATGAAAGATTATGACAAGCTGGCAAGAAATGTGGAGAGATTAAACGGCGTTGTTGCCACAACGCCCTTCATATACAGCCAGGCGATGTTGAAAAGCAACCAGGGCGTTACGGGTGTGGTTTTAAGAGGTCTGGAACCGGAGAGCGCCTTTCGTGTCATCAGCCTGGGGAAAATCAGAGATGGCAAAATATCCTATCTCAAGGTGACCGAACGGACCCATTTAAAACTTTCCAAGGACATTGCCGAGCTTCCCGGTATCCTGATCGGGAAGGAATTGGCAAAACAATTGGGCGTTTATCTCTTTGAAACCGTTACCGTCGTATCACCCATGGGCATCTCCACGCCCATGGGGATGATCCCGAAAATGAAGCGCTTTGTCGTTGCCGGCGTCTTTGATTCGGGATTTTACGAATATGACTCGACTTTGGCATATATTTCTTTGCCCGATGCCCAGGAATTTCTAAATATGAAAGAGACGGTCACCGGTCTGGAAATCAAGGTCAATGATATTTATCAGGCTGATACCATTGCCCGGGAGATGGAAAAAAAGCTTGGTTATCCTTACTGGGCAAGAAACTGGATGGAGATGAACAAGAATCTTTTCTCTGCCCTGAGGCTGGAAAAGCGGGTCATGTTCATCATTCTGAGCCTCATTGTCCTCGTGGCGGCGTTTAATATCATCACGACCCTGATTATGGTCGTTATGGAGAAGTCAAAGGATATTGCCATTCTCAAATCTATGGGGGCGACTTCTCATCATATCATGAAGATTTTCGTTTTTCAGGGGATCACCATCGGCGCCATCGGGACCTTTTTCGGGACCATTGCGGGATTACTGGTTGCCTTGAATCTGGCAAGTATATCGCTGTATGTGGAGCGTATTTTGGGTATAAAAATCCTCCCCGGAGATGTGTATTATCTGACGGAACTCCCTTCGAAGGTTAATTACGGCGATGTTGCCATGATCATCATCGGCGCCATGACGATCTGCTTCCTCTCGACCATCTATCCCTCGCTGCGCGCCTCGAGACTGGATCCGGCAGAAGCATTGAGGTACGATTAGTGATCCGGGTTAACGATCTGAAAAAGACATTTATCAAAGACGGCAACAGCATCGAGGTTTTAAAGGGCTTGAACCTCGAAATCAGGAAGGGAGAATCCCTGGCCATGCTGGGAGTTTCCGGGGCCGGGAAAAGCACCTTGATCCATATCTTGGGCGCCTTGGATCACCCCACTTCCGGAAAAGTTCTCTTTGACGATATTAATATCTTCTCCTGGGATGACAATAAAATCGCTAAGTTCAGGAACAGTAAGATCGGCTTTGTCTTCCAGCTTCACAACCTGCTGCCCGAATTCAGCGCCCTGGAAAACACCATGATGCCGGCTCTGATTCACGGCCTTTCCCGCAGAGAGGCGAAACAGCGGGCAGAATCCCTGCTCCAGAGCGTCGGTCTCGGTCATCGTTTCACCCATAAATCCGGCGAGCTTTCCGGCGGTGAGCAACAGCGGGTAGCCGTCGCCAGGGCATTGGTCATGGAACCGGACATTCTTCTTGCCGATGAACCGACGGGAAACCTTGACACGGAAACAGGAAAAAAGATAGAAGACATTCTGTTAGGTCTCAATATCGCAAAAAAAATTACGTTGGTGGTGGTCACCCATAACAAAAGCTTGGCGGACCGCATGCAAAAAAGAGTCGGTCTCCGCGATGGAAGGACATATGACATCACATCGACATAAAATAGCGGCAACATCTGTGGGCGGTATCAACCTTATCATCGGGTTGATCCTTTGGGGAATGGTCTTTGGGGGGCTAATCTTTCTTCACCCGCCAGCTACTTCGGCGGCCGAACCCATTAAGGTAACCCTGCTGCCCTTCACGGTATACAGTAAAAATCCGACGGCCTTTCTGCAGGGGGCGCTTTATGACAACCTGGCCCGAGAGTTGAGTAAGGCGAAAAACGTTCAACTCACCCCCAAGGAAAAGATCATGCAGCTCATGGCGGACCGCAAAGGGGATGACGCAACCATCGCCGCTATGGGCAAGATCACGGGGGCGGCATACGTCGTCTCCGGGACCCTGACCGAATTAGGGGAAAGACTGAATGTGGATGTAAAGATTTATGACGTGACCGCCGGTAAGTTTCTGCCGCCCTATTCGGCGCAGGGGAAAGGTCCGGAGAGCATCTCCTCCATTGCCGCCCAACTGCGCGGGGACATCCTGATCAAAATAGCCGCGACCCAGCGGATCGCCCGCATCAGTTTTGAGGGAAACAAAAAAATTGAAAGCAGCGCCCTTAATCAGGTCCTCAAAAGCACCCAGGGAAGCATGTACTCGGAAAGCGGCCTTGCCGATGATATCCGGGCAATTTACAAACTTGGATACTTTGACGACGTGGTCGCCGATGTCTCGGAAACGGCAGATGGCCGGGTCATAACCTTCATCGTGAAAGAGAAGGGGCTCATCACGGATATCCAAATCAAGGGGAACAAGAAATTAGACACCAAAGATATCGAAGCCGCCCTGACTTTCAAGACCCGCCAGGCCCTGAATCGGGATAAGATTACCTCCTCCATCGAGAAGGTCAAAACCCTTTACGATAACAAGGGGTATTACAACGCCGAAATCACTTATACCACGGAGGCAATAAAGGAAAAGGACATCCGGGTCATCTTCACCATCAAGGAAAATGACAAGACCTATGTTAAAAAGATTTCTTTCGAGGGGAACCAGTCTTACCGGGAAAAAGAACTCAAGGGGTTGATGAAGACCGAAGAACAGGGATTTTTCCATTACTTTACCGATTCGGGCCTCCTCAAAAAGGACGATCTCAAACAGGACATAAACAAACTGAACGCCTTTTACCTGAATAACGGGTTTATCAACGCCCATGTGGGAGACCCGAATATCACCTTCGACAAAAAAGGCATCTACATCAAGATCCCTATCACCGAAGGCCGGAGGTTCAAAATCGGCAAGGTGGACATTATGGGCGATACGCTGAAAACACCGCGCTCGGAACTGATGGGAAAATTGAATATCAGGAAACAGGATAATTTTGACCGCGGGGCCATCATTAAAGATATAGATCTTTTGACCCAGACCTGTAATGACGAAGGATATGCCTACGCGGATGTGTCTCCCCTGACCAAAGTAAACGATAAGGACCTTACCGTAGATGTCATATATCAGATCAAAAAAGGTAATACGGTTTATTTCAACCGGATATCCCTGTCCGGAAACACCAAGACCAGAGACAAGGTCATCCGGAGAAATCTCCTGATCGCCGAAGGGGATCTTTACAGCAGTACGAACTTGAAAGAAAGTTACAAGAATCTCATGCGCATGAGATATTTTGAGGAGGTTGATTTTCAATCCGAAAAGGGTCCCGACGACACCCTTGCGGACGTCAATATCCGCATCAAGGAGAAACCGACGGGAATGATCAGCATGGGCGCCGGATACAGCGCCCTGGATAAGGCGATGGCGATGGCCCAGGTATCCCAGGAGAATCTCTTCGGCCGGGGACAGAGTCTAAGCCTGAAGGCCAATGTAGGCTCCGTATCGACCTACTATGACCTCTCCTTTACGGAGCCTTGGCTCTTTGACATGCCCTTATGGAGCAAGTTCGACCTCTGGAACTCAAGCCGCAGCTATGATACCTACAACCTGAATACAAAGGGTTTTGGCTCCGTTTTCGGTTATCCCCTCTGGGAAAAGTTTATGGGATATGTCTCCTACACCCTGGCCTTTACGGATGTGACTGATGTTTTATCCACGGCATCGACTTATATCCAGTCGCAGGCGGGGAGTTCCACGACCAGCAGTATGGGGTTCACTGTTTCCCGAGACTCGACAGATGACAACTTTTTCCCCTCCACGGGATCGAAAAATGCGGCCTCGATTCTCCAAGCGGGCGGATTCCTGGGAGGGACGACCAGTTTCACCAAGTACACGGGCACGACGGCCTGGTACTTTCCACTGCCCTTGGCGACGGTCTTCGACATCCGGGGACGCATCGGTTATCTCCAGGCAAATGAAGGCAAACCCCTTCCCATTTATGAAAGGTATTATCTCGGGGGAATAAGCACTCTGAGGGGGCTAAGGGATGTCGGCCCCAGGGACCCGCTCACAAACGACCTGATCGGCGGCACGACCATGCTTTGTTTAAACGCTGACTTCGTTTTCCCGCTCATCAAGAATGCGGGCATGAAGGGCGTTGTCTTCTATGATACCGGCAACGCTTGGGGTGATTCACAGTCATTCGGGGGGTATAATCTCGGCGATATGCGGCAAACCGCCGGGGCAGGTATCCGCTGGTATTCTCCCATCGGTCCGTTGCGACTTGAATGGGGGTATGTTTTGGACAGGAAGACTGGTGAAGATCCGAGCAGATGGGAGTTCACCATCGGCATGAATATGTAATAATCAATAAATATGGAGGGTGGTCATGAAGAAATATCTATTTTGTGCAATTGTGGTCGGTCTAGTTTTTTCCCTTTCCCTGGGGAATCCTCAATTGTCAAGCGCCGAAAAAATCGGCTTTGTTAATGTGGAAGAGGTCCTGATGAACTCCGATACGGGCAAGGCCGCGGGAGAAGAAATCAAGAAGAGTTATGATAAAACGAAGAAGAACATCCAGGACAAAGAGAAGGAATTACAGCGACTGAAGGATGAGCTGGAAAAGCAGCGCCCCGTCCTGACCGAAAAGGCCATGAAAGACAAGGAGCAGGTCTACCAGAAAAAGTTCCGGGACTATCAGGATCTGGTTAAAGACGCCAACGAGGATATCCAGGGCCGCCGCCAGGAATTCCTGGGCAAGAATGTGCCGGAGATAATGAAGATCGTAAACAGTATCGGCGAGAAGGAAGGCTACACCCTCATCATGGATCTTAGCAACCCTACCATTGCTTACCATGCCAAGGATAATAACCTGACCCAGAGGGTCACGCAAGAATTCAACAAGCTGAAGAAATCAAGGTAGTATATTCTTGGAAAAGACTTTACGCGAACTGGCCGTCCTGCTGGACGGCAAAATTATAGGCGACGCCAACATCCTCATCAGCGGGGTTAATAGCCTCGATGAGGCGAAAAGCGGCGAAATTTCATTTTTCGCCAATCCCAAATACAGGGAGAAACTTGCAGCCACAAAAGCGTCTGCTATCTTGGTAAAACCTGGTACCGAAAGCATAGGTAAAAATCTGCTTGTTATCTCGGATCCCTATGTTGCCTTCGGCAAAGTGCTTGATTTTTTTTATGGGCAATCACACCCAAAGGCAGGCATCCACCCCTTGGCGTTCATAGGAGAAAACGCCCTCGTATCCCCTGAGGTTTCGATCTATCCCCATGTTTATGTGGGCGACCGCTCCCGGATCGAAAAAGATGTCATCCTCTTCCCCGGCGTCGTTATCGACTGCGATGTAACTATCGGCGAGGGATCTGTCCTTTATCCAAATGCCACGGTCTACCGGGGATGTGTCATCGGCAAACGGGTAACTCTCCATGCGGGCGTGGTTATCGGCAGCGATGGGTTTGGTTTCGCCATGCCGGGGCAGGAAAACCGGAAGATTCCCCAGGTAGGGATAGTCCAGATAGATGATGATGTCGAGATCGGCGCCAATACGACTATCGATCGGGCAACCCTCGGCAAAACCTGGATACAGGGGGGGGTCAAAATCGATAATCTGGTCCAGATCGCCCACAATGTTGTGATCGGCGCAAACTCGATCATTGTCGCCCAGGTCGGCATATCCGGCAGCACAAAAATCGGGGAAAGCGTCATGATCGGCGGTCAGGCCGGGATAGTTGGTCACCTCAACATCGGCGACCATGCCATGATTGCCGCCGGAGCCGGCGTCCATAAGGATATTCCCTCCGGACAGATTTGCGCCGGGTTCCCACAGCAGCCTTACCGGGAATGGCGGCGGACGGCGGCAACGCTTCCCAAGCTCCCGGAGATGAGAAATAAAATCACCGCCCTCAACCGGCGTGTCGAAGTTCTTGAAAAAATTATCAAGGAAAAGGAAGGGGAAATAGTTAACCCATGAAGATCCATCCCACGGCCATCATCTCATCGGAAGCCCATCTGGAGGAGGGCGTAGAGATAGGTCCTTACTCTATTATCGGCCCTGATGTAAATATCGGCAAAAACACGATTATCGGCCCCCACGTCGTCATTGACAGTCAGACGGATATCGGCGAGGGTTGCCGAATTTTTCAATTCTCCTCCATCGGCGCGGTCCCCCAGGACCTGAAATTCAAAGGAGAGGCAACCCGGACGATCATCGGGAATTACAACACGATCCGGGAGTACGTGACGATTCACCGGGCAACCTCGGCGGATATCGGCGTAACCATCATGGGAGATTACAACCTGCTGATGGCCTATTGCCATGTCGCCCATAATTGCAAGCTTGGCAATCGTATCGTCATGGCCAATGCCGCCAACCTGGCGGGGCACATCCACATCGAGGACAACGCCATCATCGGGGGACTGACGGGTATCCACCAGTTCACCCGCATCGGCGCCCATTGCATCATCGGAGGCTGTTCCGCCGTCGCGAAAGACGTCCCTCCCTTTGTCATGGCCTCGGGGAATACGGCCAAGCTTTACGGTCTCAATATGATCGGCCTCAAACGGAGAAACTTCTCCCCCGAGACAATCCAGTCATTGAAGCAGGCCTATCGCTTTGTCTTCAGATCGTCGCTGTTGCTGAAAACGGCAATCGCGAAGGTGAAAACGGAAGTGGCCGATATCCCGGAAGTTCGTCAGTTCATTGATTTCATCGAGAATTCACAGCGAGGCATCTGCCGGTAATGAAAGAGATCCGTATCGGTGTCATCGGCATCGGCCACCTTGGCAATTACCATCTGCAGAAATACCGTAACCTGGAGGGCTGTGTAATTACGGGAGTAGCGGATGTCATTGAGGACAAGGCTTGCCGGGCCGCTGAAGAGTATCGTTGCCGTCCCTGTTTCGATCACCGAGAGTTAATCGGCAATGTCGATGCCGTCAGTATTGCCGTGCCGACGCCCTTTCATTATGAGACGGCCAAGACCTTCCTCGACGCCGGCGTGCATGTCCTCCTGGAAAAGCCGATTACAATTGCCCTTCATGAGGCCGATGAACTGATCGCCATCGCCGCAAAAACCCGGGCTCTCCTGCAGGTCGGGTTTGTCGAAAGATTCAATCCGGCGGTAATCGCCTTAGCCAAGGTAATAAAGAAACCCCTTTTCATCGAAGCCCATCGCCTCCATCCCTTCTTCGAAAGAGGAACGGATGTGGATGTCATTCTCGATCTCATGATCCATGATCTCGACATTATTCTTCATTTTGTCAATTCACCCATCGAGGCGATCGACGCCGTGGGTGTTTCGGTCCTCTCCGAGCAGGCGGATATTGCCAATGTGCGCCTGAAATTCAAGTCCGGTTGCGTCGCCAATATCACCGCCAGCCGGGTCACGGGGAAGACTATGCAGAAGATCCGTTTTTTCGGCATCGAAGGTTATCATGCCGTCGACTACAGCAAGCGGGAACTTGTTTCCTTAAGCAAGAAACAGGGTGAAAAAGGCAAACTGGATATCGTCAGCAACGCCGTGGAAGTGATCCAGCATGACCCCCTGGAAAAAGAAATACGTTCGTTTGTGGATTCCATCCGGAGCAACACGACGCCTTTGGTAACCGGCAAGGACGGACGGGACGCCCTGGAACTGGCCTTGAACATTTCCGGAGAGATGGAAAAGGCAAAGGCAAGGATGGGGTCAGACTTGGTTATTGACTTCCAACGTCAATGTCAATAACCAAGTCTGACCCCAGAAAAGTCATGATCGTGGCCGGGGAGGCCTCGGGGGATCTTCATGGGGCCAATCTCGTCCGGGCCATGCGGGATCTCGATTCCTCCCTGGAATTCTACGGCGTCGGGGGCCCAAAGATGAAAGCGGCGGGAGTCCGGCAGCTCGCCGCCGCCGCAGACATGGCCGTCGTCGGCCTGACCGAGGTATTCTCCAAACTGGGCATGATCCTGGGGGTGATGAGGCGCCTGAAGAAATCCCTCCTTGAGGAGCGCCCGGCCCTGGTTATCCTGATCGATTATCCGGATTTCAACATGCCCCTGGCAAAGGCGGCTTCAAAGAAAGGCTTTAAGGTATTTTACTACATAAGTCCCCAGGTATGGGCATGGCGCCGGGGAAGAATCGGGCAAATCAAGAAATACGTCGCAAAAATGGCCGTCATTCTGCCCTTTGAAGCCGAGATGTATCATCAGGCCGGGGTTAATGCTGTTTTCGTAGGACATCCGCTCCTCGATGTCGTAAAAACAGGCTATACGAGGCAGGAGGCATTAAATAAATTCCATCTTAAAGACGGAACCATCACCGTAGGCATCCTGCCGGGGAGCAGGTTGAGTGAAGTGACAAAACTGCTCCCGGAAATGCTCAAAACCGCTTTGATTTTAAAGAAGGAACTTCCGGCAGTGCAGTTTGTTCTCCCTTTGGCCGATACCTTGGATCAAGATTATATCGCCGCAGTGCTCCGGCCTTACCAGGATGAGTTGGACATAAGGATCATCCCCAATGAGATCTACGATGTCCTGGCCGTCTGCGATGCCGCCATGGTCGCCTCGGGTACGGCCACCTTGGAGACCGCCCTGATCGGGACACCCATGATCATTGTCTACAAGATGTCCCCTTTCTCTTTTCTGATGGGGCGACTGTTCGTAAATGTGAACCACATCGGTCTGGCAAACATCATTGCCGGCAGGACCATCGTCCCGGAATTGATCCAGAGTGATGCCAATCCGGAGCGGATGGCAAAGGAGCTCTTGGCGATCCTGACCGATGAAGAAAGAAAAAGGCAGATCCGGAAGGACCTGTCCGGAATCAGAGAGAAGCTCGGGAGTCCGGGAGCGGCCCGGCGGGCGGCCCAATCAGCACTGGAGATAATGTAATAAATGGATATTTTCAAGCGCCTCTTAGGCCTGGCAAAACCCCACATGGGGCGATTTGTGATGGCCCTCGGCTGCATGCTCGTCGTGGGGGCGTCCACTTCGGGCCTCGCTTTTCTCGTACAACCAGCCCTGGATGACATCTTTCTCAGGAAAGACATCCAGACCCTCATCTGGGTTCCCATTGCGGTCGTCTTGATCTACGCGGCCAAGGGTCTGTGCAGTTACGGACAAACGGTCTTGATGAACCAGATCGGGCTGCGGGTGGTAGCCGATCTGCGGAACAAGCTTTACCAGCAGATTCAGAAGCAATCCCTTTCCTTTTTTACCAAACATCCTACCGGGGTGTTGATGTCCCGGATCACAAATGATGTCGGCGCCCTCCAGGGCGCGGTTTCCGATGCCGTCACGAGCATGTTCAAGGATACGTTTTCCCTGATCGGCCTTGTTTTTGTCATTTTTTACCGGGATTGGAAACTGGCCGTTATCGCCATGTTTATTTTCCCCCTCATCATCTATCCCATCGCCAAGTTCGGCAAGAAGATGCGCAGCATAGCCACCCGTTCCCAGATTACCATGGGCACCCTGACCACCCTCCTCCATGAAACGATCTCCGGCACGCGGATCGTCAAGGCCTTCGGGATGGAAGACTATGAGAATAAACGCTTTTCAGAAGAAAATGAGCGCTTTTTCAGATTGAATATCAAGGCTGTATCCATCAATGCGGCCTCAAGTCCCTTAATGGAGTTCCTGGGGGGGATCGGCATCGCGGTAATTGTTTTTTATGGCGGTCTCCAGGTTATCAAGGGCGGCGCCACCCCGGGCACCTTCTTTTCCTTTTTGGCGGCGCTGATCCTTCTTTACGAGCCCGTCAAACGCTTGACGAATGTGAATAACACTATTCAGCAGGGTATTGCCGGGGCCGAGCGGGTGTTCAGCATCATTGATATGGAGCCGGAGATCAGTAACAGCAAGCAGGCGGTTCCCCTGCCGAGGATCTCCCGGGGAATCGATATCGAGAATGTCATCTTCCGCTACGAGGAGGCGCCCGTCCTGAAGGACATCAACCTGTCCATCAAATCCGGCGAGGTTGTGGCCTTTGTCGGCATGAGCGGCGGCGGAAAGACCACTCTGGTCAATCTCATCCCCCGTTTTTATGATGTCTCGGCAGGACGGCTGCTCATCGACGACCATGATGTCCGGGACGTCACTGTCGAATCCCTCCGCGAACAGATCGCCATGGTTACGCAACAGACCATTCTCTTTAACGACACGGTGAAAAATAACATTGCCTACGGGGATATTCAGAGAAGCGAGGAAGAAATCATCCAGGCCGCCCAGGCCGCGTACGCCCACGACTTCATCATGCAACTTCCCTTGGGATATGATACCGTTATCGGGGAACAGGGAACGAAACTTTCCGGCGGCGAGAGGCAGCGGATTTCCATCGCCCGGGCCATCCTCAAGGACGCCCCGATTCTCATCCTCGATGAGGCCACCTCCTCCCTCGACACGGAAGCGGAGATCGAAGTTCAAAAGGCCCTGGATAACCTTATGGCCGGCCGGACCACCCTGATGATCGCCCATCGCCTCTCGACAATCAGAAACGCCGACCGGATCATTGTCCTGGTTAACGGCAAGATCGTCGAGGAGGGAACCCACGAATATCTTCTGGACAGAAAGGGTGAATATTTCAAGCTCTACCAGATGCAATTCAGCGAGGATGACTTTTCACCTGAAAATGCCTCAACAACTAATTGAAATAATTGCATCTATATTTTCCCTTCCCTTCAAGGGGAGGGTCAGGGTGGGGATGGGTCTGCAAATCATTTTTATTCCCCTTTGTGACGGCAAGCCGTCATGTATGCTTCATCAACTAATCATCACTGAATTGCGACCCTTATTGAAAAATGGCTTCGCTGTACCTCAAAAATATTTTTCTGCCATTACACAAAGTCATTACCCTTATCTGATCAGCCATGAATCATCTACATACTAAACTTGGGCAATACTGGTACCCCGAAGGGCCGCTGGCGCGAACCCATCCTTTCCTGATCACCATGGGGCCGTTATCCCTTATTTACGGGATGATAGTGGCGTTCAGAAATCACCTCTATGACCGGGGTGTTCTCAAGGAAGTCAAACTCTCGTGTCCGGTGATCAGCATCGGTAACATTACGGCTGGCGGTACAGGCAAGACGCCCATGACGGTCCTCACCGCGAACGGACTGAAAACACGCGGATTCCACCCCGCCGTCCTGAGCAGGGGCTATGGAGGCAACCTAAAAACCAGCGGCAATATCGTCTCTGATAGGGCAAGGATTCTCCTTGGTCCCGATGCGGCAGGGGATGAACCGGTTTTGATCGCGGCATCAGCCCCCGGCATTCCCGTCCTTACCGGGCCTGATCGCTGCGTTTCGGGCCGGTTGGCCATTGAGAAATTCGGCGCCGATGTCCTTGTTCTTGACGACGCCTTCCAGCATCGGCGGCTCTTTCGGGACGTCAATATTGTGCTGCTGGACGGGGATAGACCTTTCGGCAACGGGCGCCTGCTCCCCGCGGGACCCCTTCGCGAACCGCCGTCCGCCCTCAATCGGGCCGATATTATTGTGGAAACAGTGATTTTAAGGGGAGAGCAGGAGCGAAAAAAACCAGCCGGGCCGGACAGAATCCCTGTTTTCCGGGCACGATACCAGGCGCTGGATATCATGCAAGGAAAGGACAATCAGATCCTCCCTCCCGACGCGCTTCATGGTAAGAGGATAATTGCCTTTACCGGTATCGCCGCACCCGACAAATTCCGCGCCACACTGGAGGAGCTGGGGGTAAAGATCATAAAATTTCTTGCCTTTCCCGATCATTATTTCTACAAGCAAGACGACGTGCAGGCGATCAACGGGGAAGCAAAAGCCCTGGATGCGGAAATGGTGCTAACAACTGAAAAGGACGGGGTAAAACTTTTTAGATTTCAAGATTTTTATCGGACCATCGCCATCCTCAGAGTTGGGCTCCGGATGGATCCCGAGGAAAGAACTTATCTTGATACCGTAACAAAACTATTGAAGACATGAAAAAGGAAAAATCCACAAGCATTATTATCTTTCTGTTCAAATGCGTCCCTTTATCCTGGCGCCGGCTTTTCTTCCGGGGTCTGTTGCGGCTTTTTTACTATGTCTCGGCAAAGCAGCGCCTGATCACCCTCCACAACCTCCACCGGGCCTATCCGGAAAAGGACACGGAGGAGCTGATCCGCATCGCCAAAGGTGTTTATCGCCATCTGGGCCTCGTGGCGGCGGATTTCTTCGAGATCCCCTATATTACCAGGGATAATGTTCATAAATGGGTGGAATTCGAGGGTCTGGAGAACATTGACCAGACCTTTGCCAAAGGCAAGGGATTACTCTCGATCGTCGCCCATTTCGGCAACTGGGAGATGATGACGGTGGCCTTCCCGATGGTCAGAAAACCCATGAATATCGTTTACCGTCCCCTGGATAGCCCGGTCCTCGAAAACCTAACCGCCTGGGTAAGGACACTTAACGGTAATACGGTCATTCCCAAGGGTGGCTCCGGCAAGACCATAACCCGTCTCTTAGGGGAAAACAGCGCCCTCGGAATCCTAAGCGATCAAAATGTTTCGGCCCGGGAGGGCGTTTTTGTGGACTTTTTCGGGAGACCGGCCTGTACAGCCGTGGGACTGGCCGTCCTGGCCATGCGCACTGGGGCGCCGGTGATCCCGGCCTTCATGCCCCGGTTGCCCGACGGCAGATACCGCTTCATCATCCAGGAGGCCGTCCCGATCGATGACACGGGGGATTATGAAAAAGACCTTTTTACCAATACCCAGCGCTTTACGAAAGTCGTCGAAGCCATGGTAAGGCGCTATCCCGATCAGTGGTTCTGGCTCCACCAGCGATGGAAGACAAAGACCTGTCAGCAAGAGTAATAATATTGTCATATCAGATATATCGCTTAGTTACCTCCCCTCCAAGGGGAGGGTTAGGGTGGGGATGGGTTTAATCGTGCAAGACTTTCAAATTTCAAAACCGCTGACCGTCCGGGGCAACAAACGCCTTCCCCGGGAAGGTATTCAAGAGATCCTCGTTCGGGGGACAAACTGGATCGGCGACGCCGTAATGACCCTGCCTGCGGTTGCCGCCATCCGCAGCACCTGGCCGCAGGCGCGGATCTCCGTCCTCGCAAAACCATGGGTGGCCGACATATATAGAGAAGCCAACTATGCTGACCGGATTCTGAACTTTGAAGATCCAGGCCACCATCATGGTCCTTCCGGTATAATCCGCCTCACCGGCGAACTGCGGCAATACAGCTTCGACATGGCAATCCTTCTCCAAAACGCCATTGAGGCCGCCATTATTGCCCGCTTGGCAGGGATCCCTATCCGTGCAGGGTATAACTCCGACGCCCGGGGATGGCTGCTGACCCATGCTGTTCGCCGCACCCCGGCCATCCTGAATATCCACCAGATCGATTATTACCTGGAAATGGTCAAGGCCTTGGGCTGCGATTCCGCGGAACGAAATCTCCGTTTGGACCTGCGACCGGATACCCGTTCACTCGCAGATGAGTGGTTAAAATTGCCGGAGAGCCGGCATCAACTGATCATCGGTATGGCCCCGGGCGCCACCTATGGGCCCGCCAAAAGATGGCCGGCGGATCGTTTCGCTGCCGTTGCGGAAGAAATTACCAGGGAATACGGGGCAACTTTCATCCTTTTCGGCAGTAAGCAGGACCAGGATGTCACAGACGCCATTGCTACGACCATTCAAGGCCCCTGCCTGAATCTCGCCGGAAGAACTTCGATCCGGGAAGTCATGGCCCTCATTGCCCGCTGTCATGTCTTCATTACCAACGATTCGGGGTTGATGCACGTTGCCGGCGCCATGAATGTGCCAACCGTGGCGATTTTCGGCTCGACGAATCCTGTGACCACATCTCCTCCCGGGGAGAGGAACATTATCATCCGGAAACCCGTGGATTGCAGTCCCTGCCTGAAGCAGGTCTGCCCGACGGATTTCCGTTGCATGAACCTCATTGGCGTCGAAGAGGTCGTAGCCGCCGTTCGTCAAGCAATAAAAATATAAATAAAGAGAGGCGATGAAGTCGTAATGACAAAGGTCGCGGCGGTTTTTTTTGACAGGGATGGAACGATCAATGAAGAGGTGGGGTATCTGGACAGTCTCGAGAAACTCCATGTGTTTCCCGAGGCCTTTGAGGCGGTGCGACTGATTAATAGGGCCGGCCTGAAAACCGTGGTGATCACAAACCAGTCAGGCATTGGGCGGGGATTTTTTGACGAAGCTTTCGTCGGCAGGGTGCATGAAGAAATAAGCCGTCTTTTCCTGAAAGAAGGGGCCGTAATTGATGGCTTTTATTATTGCCCGCACCACCCGAAGGAAGGTATGGGACAATACCGGCAAACCTGCTCCTGCCGGAAGCCGGAACCGGGGCTCCTCTTGAGGGCGGCTGAAGATTTGGTTATCGATCTTGGCAAGTCGTACATGATCGGAGATACGCCCAAGGACGTGGAGGCGGGACAAAGGGCGGGGGCGAAAGGAATCCTCGTCCGGACGGGATACGGAAAGGTCGCCGATGATATGGGATCAACCCACCCGGATTATATCGCTCAGGATATCCTTGCGGCGGTCAACTGGTTGCTCAGCGACAGGGAAGTCTTGTGAATATTCTGATCGTCAAACTCAGCGCCATCGGTGATGTAGTTCACACCCTCCCCTCTCTTTCCGCCCTACGCCGGCTTTACCCGCAGGCCCATATCACGTGGGTTGTCGAAGAGGCGGCCGCCGATCTTATCGAGGGTCATCCCTATCTGGATCGCGTCCTGGTCTCCCGAAGAAAGTACTGGCAACAGGATTTAAAAAAGGGTAATTTCAGTAAAAACATCCATGAAATCAGAATATTTATAAATGCCCTGAGAGATCGTCCCTATGATCTGGTCATCGACTTTCACGGACTTTTCAAAAGCGCTGTGCTTGTCTGGCTGAGCGGCGGCGTCAGCAAACTGGGTTTCCATAGCATGCAGGAAGGGAGCGGGTTATTTTACACCGAGAAGATCCCGGAAGATATGAGCAAGCATGCCGTGGATCGGTATCAGGATTTTCTGCTCTACCTGGGGACTAAAGGCGGTAAGGCAGATGGCGTGAACACTCCGGAGTTTCTCATTCCTTACGACGATAGCAACATTCAAAAAGTATCCGCACTGCTTAGGAAAAGTCATATTGACATCGATGAGCCTTTTGTGGCCATGAATCCGGTGGCCTTATGGGATACCAAGCTCTGGCGGCAAGACAGATTCGCCATGCTGGCCGACAGGATTGCCGGAGAACTGAATGTTCCCGTCGTCATAACGAGCAGCGCCCATGAAAGGCCCTATGCCGAATCGATTCTCAAGGAAGTTAAAACAGCAAAAGTCGTTGATCTGTCCGGACAGACGACCTTAAGGGATCTGGCATGTCTTTACCGGCAAGCCGCCCTAGTCGTGACTACCGACTCCGGACCGATGCACATCGCCGCCGCAGTCGGCACACCCGTCGTTGCCCTTTTCGGGCCTACAGATCCCCGGCGAACGGGACCTTACGGGCACGGTCACACTGTGATCAGCAAGGCGCTGCCGTGCAGCCCCTGCTTCTTGAAGCTGTGCCCTACAAGGGGATGCATGGAGGGAATTACCGTGGAAGATGTCATGGAAGGGGTTAAGGAAAAACTGGGGGAAAAGAAAGAAACTGCTCAGGCGGGAGGGAAAGAGGAAAAACTATGACTATCAGTAAAGAACTACTTGAAATTCTGGCCTGTCCAAAATGCAAAGGGGAAATTAAGTTAAACGAAGATCAGGATGGCTTAATCTGCCATTCCTGCAAACTGCTCTATGAAATCAGGGAAGGCATCCCGATCATGCTGATTGACGAGGCGAAACCACTCGCATAATCGCCTCCTTCACGCTGCCGATGCTCATGTTTTCCAGGCACCGGCTGCGACCTTGTCCATCGCAGCCTTTTTGATGGCAGGGTGAGCAATCCATATCCAAGGTTACCACCTGGTGCTGTTCACCCACCGGCGCCCAGTCCCGCCAGTCGGAAGGTCCGTAAATAGTTATGGTGGGCGTTCCCACGGCGGCAGCAATGTGTGGGGCGGCACTGTCCACCCCCACGTGCAAACGGCTGAGGCTGAGTAAGGCCGCCAACTCCTTCAGGTTCGTTTCACCGGCCAGATTGTGTATTTTCACCACACCGCTCACGCTTTTCACCAACGCTTCCGCCCGTTCTCTCTCCATCGCCGAACCGACAATTACAGCGGGAAGGCGATATTCCGTCCACAACCACACGCCAATGGCAACCCAGTTGTCCAGAGGCCATTCCTTGTAAGGCCAGCGTGAAAAAGGATTTAGGGTAATAAAGCCGGTCAGTGCGCCGTTTGGGGCGTCACCTTGCGCCTGGGAATAAACCCCATGATTGTCTAAAAGGTTTTTCATCCTTCCCAGGGTTTCCGGTTCAACAAAAAGCTTCGGAACCGTATCTACCGTGGGAATCCCGAATCCCCTGACAATCCGAAGGGATTGTTCCGCCGCTCCGAGACGGATACGGATATTCTCTTGAGCCGGATAAACAAGGTGGGTAAAAAGCCGATTCCGGTAAAAAGGCGCGTCCCGGTATACCAGCGAGGCGCGAAACGGCGCCCCTGTCAGCCTCGCCATAAAAGCACCCCGCTCGTCGGAGCGCAGGTCAAAGACAACATCAAATCCGGCCTCCCTGACTCTTTTCAGGAAAGCCAACTGCGCCGGCAATCTGACCCCAAGAGATTTCTGATACCGCTTTACTTCGAATACCTGCTTAACGGCGGTGTCGGCGTCGAACAGGCTGCCGGTCCCCTCCCGGACAAGCAGGGATAGATTCGCATTCGGATAGGCATTCTTGACCGCCCGGAAGGTTGGTATCGACCAGACGACGTCACCGATATCGCCCAACTGAATGATGAGAATATTCTGAATCGGAGCAGGCAGGATGAAATGTTCGGCTTTGATCATCGCTGCTCATATCTATGGATGTTTTCTTTTGGTAAATTTTTACGCAATTGCTATTTCCTGTTGGTAATACTCATACAGGATATTTTGCTTGAGTTGCGAATGAGATAGCTGACGAATGAAAATATAATAAAACAAGTCATGACAAAAATGGCTACTCCTAATCTACCGTGGGGCTTTAAAAATATAACACCCAAACCAACAGCCAGTTGTATTAATCCATACGCGCATGAAACTATCCAGTGAGAAAATCCCATCTCATTGGCAAGCAACTGGTATAGATGCTTTCGGTGAGGAATGGTTAGGTTCTCTCTCTGGCTCAATCGAACATACATCGTCGTTATTTCATCTGCATAAAAAGGGAAAATAAACGAAGCAAGGCAGATTAAATCAAAAATATTTTCCGACAGCATCAATACTATCCCGGAGAAAACAAAGCCCAATAATATGCTTCCAACATCCCCCATAAAGACCCTTGCCCTTGGCAGATTAAGAAAGAGAAAACCGAGTGACGCAAGAGCTATGCAAATTGCCAATGTTACATATGCTGAAGCTGGAGACGAAAATGAAAATATTGAAGAATAATAGTATGCAAGGAGCCCAAAGCTTACTACGCTGGTGATCCCAGCAATACCATCAATACCATCCATAAAATTGAATAAATTCGTGGTACCAACAACGAAAATGAAAACAGGTAAAAATAAAAGTGGCGGTAAACCTGTAGAACCCAAGAAAGGAACGGCTAAAAATAATGCTGCAACAGATTGCATAACTAAACGAAAGCGTACTGATAACAGAAAATTATCTCCATAAAAACTAATAATCGACAGCATAACGCCCGGAAATAAAAAAGTTGTGGGCAATTTTACAACCAGTGAGCATAGAATGAAGGCTAAAAGGATTCCAACACCACCACCTCGAGGGGTCGGGATATCGTGGGAGCTTCTCTCAGTCGGATGATCCATCAGTATTAGCTTTATTCTATGCGGCGTGTAACTGATAACCCATGCTCCAGTCAGCCCTAATGAGAAACTGAGAAAATAAAGTAGAAAATATTTATATTGGGTAACGAGACCAATATAAAACTGAATATCCATTTGTTCAAATTTCTCCCATAATCAGAGTAAACCTTCTCCCGTGGTCCTTCAATGACCAGGACCGAAGGATATGGTGCTTATTGGCAATTAGCATCCCGCCTCTGCCATGATCTTGAGAACGGCCTTCGTCACGGTCTCCATATCCTTTTCCGTCAAAGTGGGATGGATGAGGAACATCAGGCTCGTTTCGCCCAGATCCCGAGCTACAGGTAGACGTTCCACCGGACGCAGGCCGTTGCCGTCAAAAGCCTTCTCCAGGTAAATCTCGCTACAGGTCCCGCTGAAGCAGGGCACTCCTTCGGCCGCCACGGCGTTCATGATCCGTTCTCGGTCCCATCCCGTCTTCAGATGTTCCGGCCGGACGAAAACGTAGTACTTGTAATAGGCATGTTGAACAGTCTCCGGCGGTGTTGTCACCCGCAACCCAGAAATGCGGGAAAAGCCATCCGTCAGGATCGCTGCATTGCGCCGCCGGACAGCCAACCATTCCGGCAACTTCTTCAACTGCCGTCTGCCGATCGCTGCTTGCATCTCCGTCATCCGTCCGTTCGTCCCGAAGGATTCGTGAAGCCATCGAAATCCGTGAGGATGCTGTTGTTGACAGACGGCATCATAACTCTTCCCGTGGTCTTTGAACGCCCAAGCCTTTTCCCAGAGGGCGTCGTCGTCCGTTAAAAGCATCCCCCCTTCGCCGCCAGTGGTCATGATCTTGTCCTGGCAGAAGGAGAAGGCCGCCATATGTCCCAAGCTTCCCGCCGGACGAGGGTACAGGCGTACGCCGTCCCGTTCGATGGGTGCACCGTGGTTCACGGCAGCAGTATCCCGCCCCGGCCAACGGCTGTAATATACCGCCCCGTGGCACTGGGCGCAATCCTCGATCACTTTCAGCTGATATTCCTCCGCAATCTCCAGGATCGGGTCCATGTCGCACGGCCACCCCGCCAAGTGAACCGTGACAATCGCCCGCGTTCGAGGGGTGATCGCCTTCCGGATAGATTCGGCAGTGATGCTTTGACTGTCCGGATGCACGTCGGCAAAAACCGGCTTCGCCCCCCGGAGAGCCACGCAGCCGGCAGAGGCTACAAACGACCGCGGAGTGACGATCACCTCGTCCCCTGGGCCGATATTCATGGCATAGAGAGCCAGATCCAGCGCCACCGAACCGTTAGTCAAGGCGATGGCATGCCGGACTCCACAGAAGGCTGCAAATTCCTGCTGGAATTTTTCCACCTCCTCACCCGTCCACTGGTTGATTTTCCCGGATCGCAATACGGCGGCGGCGGCAAGAACCTCGTCATCCTCGAAGTACGGCCAGGCGGCCTTCGGGGGAAGTCCTTCCGGAGGAATCCATCCGTCCTGCTGGGCAATCAACGACATTTCCCGTACGAGCTTCTCAACCTGCGTATCGTCTGATCTAATTGGTACAAGGCGATACTGCCGGGTAAAGGAGGCCCAGAACAACCGGGTGCATAAGATCAGAACAAATATAAAAAGCCACCCCGCAATCATCGTGCTTCGGGGCATTAAGACTCTTGTGATGTAAATCCACAACAGAAAAAGACAAAATGCCGTCAACACGGATCTGCTCACCGCTAACATCCGGCTCATGTAAGGAGTATTCCAGGTTCCATTGTAGAGCCCGTTCACGGCATAGGCGAAAAGGCAACAGACCGTCAGCGTGGGGACATTGGCCAACCAGACCTTGAAGAACATCGCACGGAAGAAAGCCTGAGGCGTTACATTCCAGGTAAAAATCCCGACCCCCACTGTGGTGAGAATCCCCAGGAACAAACCCAGGTTACTCAGGAATAGATCCGCTGCTATCCTCACAAGTACTTCTTTCCGTGTAAAATCCGTTTTCAGCCTATTCGTCAACCAATGGGGTAACATTACTATCTCTCTCCCTTTGGGGCTACTTTCCTGGCCACCTTCGCCGGAACACCATAGGCAACAGCACCATCCGGGATATCCCGGTTGACGAAGCTGAACGCTCCGACAACGGCGCCTTCCCCGATCGTCACCCCTGGCATCACGATGCTGTGCGCCCCAATCCGGCAGTTCTTCTTCAACAGGACCGGGCCCTGCTTCCGATCAATCGTGGAAACCGAATAGATGGAACAGTGGGAACCAATCTGCACATAATCTTCTATCGTTACGCCATAGCTGGCATTAATGTACGTGAATGCGCCGATATCTGTTCTGTAACCTAGCTGGAAGTTATGAGCATGCTGGACCAACCAGTTATACTTGCTCGGTTTGCCCTCTTCGATGTCCGGATATTGCCAGTCTGAGAATCGATCCTGATCATTACTTGCATTCATCTCTACAGCCCCTGAAATCCTATCTGGACATGCCCGTCCAGCATGTCATAATATCTCTCGAACCAGCTCAAAGCATTCCGCAAATCCGAAACCTAGGCCCAAACCGCGTGATCTTGCAAGGAGCTTTATGCCCTCTATCGAACGGGGATGTGGCGCTTCACGCAACTCAGTTTCATAACAGTTCATGGCCGCTAATTTCTTGTTCATATATGGCGTTATATTAATAAATACATTTGGTTGAAACATCGAGGCACCCACAGGAACGCCGAAATGTCCCGTGTAACCGATTTCATAACTCAGGATGCGACGTGCCGTATTGCCGGGTAAGGGTCGCACAGCAACCAGCGTACAATCATAGACAATGCGGTGATCAAGATTGGCGTCATTCCGCGATGTCGTATAGACAATGTCGGGGTTGTTCTCCTTCATTACCTCCTGAATGGCAGTGCAGAGATCAATATGAGGAACCGTGTTGAGCTTCACGGTGGGAAACCCAAGACGGAATACTTCATGAAAACCATAGGTCTTTTGGACTTGATCGATTTGCTTGCCGGCACTAATGAGCGTTTCTTCTGACCAGGGAGGCGAATAGCCCTGTGTTACGATACACCAAAACACTTCATCGCCAAGGGCGATATGCCGGGCCAACGCGCCCCCGGCGCCGATCGTCTCATCATCCGGATGAGGTGCTATAACCAGAACTCTCATTTTTTTATCACCCCGTTGTCATCTGTAAGGACTTCTGTCACATTTTTCCTGCCCAGAACAACAAAAAGACAGCGCCAAATAATCCGAAAATCCAGTATCAAGGACCAATTTTCAACATACTTTACGTGCGAGGCAATGCGCTCATCCATGGAAATCGCTCGTCGGCCCTCAATGGCCGCAAGGGAAAGGACGCCCGGCCGCATGAGAAAAACTTTGCGCTGTTCGTGTGTATAGGTTTCAACCTGAACTGGTAGCGGCGGGCGGGGCCCGACGATGCTCATGTCACCGCCTATGATATTGATAACCTGGGGCAGCTCATCGACACCGTAATCCCTTAATAAATTGCCTATCGGTGTAATTCTTGCTGCATCCGTACTTGTCCAGCAGGTGGCGTCCTCATCGGGTGTACCCGTCATTGTTCTAAACTTAATAATTTTATAGACTTTCTGGTTTTTGCCGACGCGGGGCTGAATAAAGAATATGGGCCCCGGAGAAGTGACTTTGACCACAAAGGCTATCAACAGCAAGATCGGCAATCCGACAATAAGTATCACCGCACAAGCAGCAAGATCGATCATTCGCTTTATGGCAAGTTGAGGATATCGCATAGCTAAAAATTATCTGAATCCCCCATTGTTAAATACCAGTTTCGATAGTCGTATATTTCATCACCACATATCCCTGGATTTATTATTAATCCGCCAAAATAGGTTATCGGCTCACCATTATTAAAACCTGATCTTTCTAATTCTTGATGAAGTGGATGAACGGGATTCAACCAAAGACTCATGGATTTGGCTTTTTCTTGCTTCGCCGCTTTAACGATCCAAACAATCAATTTAATACCAATATCTTCATCACTTGTTGTGAGCATATCGACAACTTGGAGTTCATCTTCGTACCTCTTAAAGACCGCGTATCCTAACAAATGATTCCGATCAATCAACGCTATGATGCGGTATTTATCTGAAGGATTTTGGACGTAACGCCATTGCAGATATTGGCGATTCCTCTTGGATATGATCGCATAACGATCTTTCACTGCATCCCAAAGAAGGTCAAATCTTTCATCAAAATCATTTATTTCCACAACGGTACCCTTACCCACCGGCAGTTGCGGAGGATTCGATGAAGGTATCTGTAAACGAAAGCAAGGGATTTCGTAAATATCCTTCCAACCCAGATCTTTTACAAATCCACGGTGTGACATGGCGTTTGGAAACCCCAAAACCATCGCCATACCCCTCTCACTCATCCGGGCATAGGTACTCTGCGCGAGGACCGGGAAAAGGCCCCGCCCCCTGTAGTCGGGATGTGTCATTGTGGTTCCCGATAATCCGGAGAAATGATCTTGACCGTTAATTCGAGATTCACATGTTGTTACGGCATAATGTCCGACCAGAATATCACCATCCCAGCACAACTCGATAAGCCCGGTCCCCGCGGGGTTATCCCTGAATCGCCAATTCCAAAAGCTTAATGGCAATTTGTAATTCTCATACGAAAGGCGAAACAAGTCAAGGATGTACTGCTCATCACCTGATTTATAAGAACGGATTTGTAGATTGTCAGACATATACAAAACCCCTGGTGCTTTTACAAACGCACCATTCACAAATAAGATTACCTTCTATCACAGAGTCCAAGCACCCATTGGTACTTATCGGCCACGAGTCTATTGATCAGCTCTGCATCAAATTCTCGCGCAGCGCGCTCCTGTGATGCTTGGCCCATTTGCCGCCGCAAGTCAACATTTGTTACCAGTTCGTGGAGCGCCTTTGCCAGAGCCACAGCATCCTTAGTAGGAACCAGGCGACCTGTCACCCCATCCACCACCGAGTCCACACACCCTTGTATACGGGAGGCCACGGTTGGCAATCCCATAGCCGCTGCTTCAATGACGGACGTACCAAACCCTTCACGGTAACTGGGAAAACAAAACAGATCAGCAGCGGATAGATATTTTTCCGGCGCTGGCGTGTACCCCGTAACATGAATATGCGCATTTGTTTTCAGCATCTCTCTTGTTTCAGGCAATACCGGCTGTCTTTCAAATTCCTCGGGGCCAATCAACAACAACTCAACAGGTAATGACTGCAATTGTAACTGCTGAAATGCGCATACCAGCTCATTAATACCTTTATCAGCCCGCAGCCGCCCCAAATAACTAATGACCACCGCTGATGGGTCGATTTGCAATTCCTGGCGCACAAGCGCACGCACCTTCTTCAATCGTTCCGGATTAAACCGCACAAGATCTACGCCGGCTACCGATCCTGCACCAATCACCTCCAGTTTATCTGCTGCAACCACTCCTTCGTCAATCAAGAACTGCCGCTGAGATGGACTATCCGTAAAACAATAAGTATTTAACCTGCCGATAATTACATCCATAGCCTTAACAATTTTGCGTGATAAGCCCGTCATTTCCACCCATACTTGTCCGGTATAAGTATGCACGCGGACAGGTATGCTACAAATTCGACCGGCCAGCGCAGCGATCAGGCCAGCCTTGGGGGTACTAGAATGAATCATGTCAAACTGCTGCGGCCATAACCACTGTGTAAACTTAGCCAGGGATCGCAGGTCTTGCCACGGCGCCGCATCGCGTGCCATCTCAATCGCATGATAGGCCACACCCAGATCACGCGCTACTTCAGATAGCTCTGCGCCGGGACTACTGACTAATGTCACGTCAAAACCTCGTCGAGTGAGATAGCGTAATTGGTCCCCAAATAGCGCTTTGAACGTCACCGGCACCGTAACGATCCGACATAACCGAATAGGACGATTAGTCATGGGTGTATGTTTCATATTTAAGGCCTATGCCGCAGCGGTAAAGAGGTCGGTTCATAATAAACCCTTCCCTCCCTCCTATACCATTGGACTGAACGGCGCAGCCCCTCGCAGAATCCGAAAGGCAAGCTTGGCAAGCCTATCCATGCTGTAGGTTGTGCGATTGTTGAGAGAAGCAAAACGTCCCGCTTGTCCCAGAACTTTTTCGAATAGAATGTCCACGGGTCTTGGTAACACAACTGATTCTTTTACCCTAGTGACATTTCAGCAACAAAAATGGCCTCACGTTTGCTGTCAATAGACAGATGGTCTTTCTCAGTCAACTCGCGATCCAGGATATTTTACCTTTGTCTTTTAATCGATGTATATAAATCCACATTTTTCGAGGGAAAAAAGTCAATAAATACAAGAAAAAGAATTTGCAATCTAACGATCTATAGGGTTTTAAGTGTTGCCGTGCATTCTTAGTATCATTTGTTATCATAAGTATTTTCGCATTCAGATATCCATTTTTGGCGTTAAAGTAATGAAAAGCCCTTTTATATTTTGAGCCAATTTCATCATTCAAATTAAAAAGCTTGTCGGCTACATACTTCATTTCCTTTGGATATTTATCAATAAACTTTATACTACCCATATTATTATGTTTCCTATATATAGCTAAAGGTTCATGCATATATATGGATTTAGATCTATGAAGAAGTCTCATAAATAAATCAATGTCTTCAGCCAATTTTAAGTTTTCATCAAATAAATGATCAAGACCTTCAAGTGCTGATCGTCGGAGAAGCACAGTCTGCAAATTAACAGGATAATAATATAAAAATCTTTCAAATACATACCCTTCCGGCTGTCTTTTGTTGTATCCTAATATCAATTTATTCTCATTTGGCATTATTATCTTGAAAAAATTACCATATAAGAAATCTACATCATCATTATCGTGGATAATCTTCAATTGTTTTTCTAATTTCGTTGTCACCCACAGGTCGTCATGATCGATGATGGCGATAAATTCGCCCTGTGATAGTTCAATTGCTTTATTGCGGGAATGACCTAAACCAGCATTAACCTGATAATGATAAACAATCGGCCATCCATCATTTATGTGCTTCTGGATAATTCGTTCTGTTGAATCCGTTGAACCATCATTAATTATCACTAACTCCCAGTCTTTATAGGTCTGAGAAAAGATACTCTGGAGGGTTTCTTCAAGAAATATTTCAGAGTTGTAACAGCAAAGATTGACGCTAACAGAGGGCATTGCCTAACCTCCATATCATTCTAGATCAAAAAAAACACTCACAGCTTCAACTACAATAGACACATCTTCGTCTGTCATGTCGTAATACAGGGGTAGCGTAAGAATCTCTTCGCCAACTTGCTCTGTAACAGGCAATGATATCGCGAAAGGCTTGAAGAATGGCTGCAGATGGTTGGGGATATAATGAATACCGGTACCGATACCTTTTTCTTTCAGAAATTCAATCAATTCTTCTCTTGCTCCATTTAAGACTCTAATAATATAGCTAAAAGGCGCAGTTTCTTTCAGATCCCACGTTAGAATTATTAAGCCGTCTATATTCATAAAGGCCTCATTATACTTTTGCACAATCTCTTTCTTTCTTTGTATAAATGACTCAAATTTATTTAATTGAGCAATTCCGATGGCGGCATTGATGTTGCTCATGTGGTAACGATAGCCTTGCGTCGTCACTTCATAAAACCAAGCTCGTTCATTCCGATAACGATGCCAAGTGTCTTTATCGATACCTAATATCCTTTTCGTCTGGATTAATTCGGCAATTGTATCATCAGAAAGTACGACCGCCCCTCCTTCACCGCAGGTCAGATTCTTAATCGGATCGAAACTGAAGCATGTCACATCACCAAAACTACCAATTTTCTTGCCCTTATATGAGGATCCGAAAGCATGGGCGGCGTCTTCAATAATAAAAATGCGCTGGTTCTTGCAAATTTCCATCAGCGCATCCATATCGCACGCCTGACCGCAGTAATGAACCGGCATAATCGCCTTTGTTTTCGTCGTAATTCTTTTCTTAACATCAGAAACATCCATATTGAGATTGGCAGGGTTAATTTCACAAAAAACCGGTCTTGCCCCCAATGCGGTAATGGCTTGAATGCTGGCACAGAAAGTCAAGGACGGCACAATTACTTCATCACCATCTTTGATACCGAAAGCATCCAATGCGATATGCAATGCGGTTGTCCCTGTATTGACAGCAAGGACATGCTTCGCTCCCAAGTAATCTTTCAATTTACTCTCAAATTCGAATACGGTGGCACCTAATCCCAACCATCCCGTTGAAAAAACTTTCTCAACTTCTTTTAATTCCTCTTGTCCAACTGATGGTCTCGAAACAGGTATAGCCATATAATTGTCCCTTTTCCTCAATGATCTCATTTATCATGCACTTTAGGCTTCTGTGCCACCGCCAGAATGTAACGCCCCGCATCCGGAACACTCCTACCCAGTTCTATTTCCAGTCTCATCAAATGATCTTGCTTCACGGAATCGAGTTGAGAAGGCCGCACAATGTGATGATGGGGATCCCCAGGAATGCCAGAACAGACGCCAATACCGCACAGTTCGAGCAAAACCAGTCGATGATCGCAGGTCAACAAGGAGCGGATCTCCCCAGATGTCTGCCAACTGAATTCAATCGGTGAATCAAAAATGTGACCCCTGCGTTTTTCGAGTAACATGCTCGTATTGTGCAGGAATAGCCCATGCACCAGATACAGGGCATCAAAATATTGACTCCTGAACGACATCAGGAGCAATGCACCCGGCCGAAGAACCCTCATGATCTTGTCCATCTGCAACCGCCAGTCGGGATAAAAAAACGTCACCTCGGTCATTATGACTAAATCTTGGCTTTCCGCCCCGCAGGACTGAAGGGTTCGCCCAAGGGCTTCGACCCGGAATTCGACATTCCGCAGGCTGGCTTCATCCGCATTTTGCCGTGCGGACGCAATCGCAGACTCTGAAATATCGCAGGCCAATATTTTCCCATGGGGAAACCGGGTTGCCAGCCGCAAACTGAAACGACCCTGGCTGCATCCCAAATCCAGGCATTGCGCTTCTTCAGGCATGCCCATAAAAAAAGGGGAAATCACGCGCCAGTATTGATCTGCGTAATACGGCTCATCCGAGGCACTGACCATATCGTAACGTGTCGATCCTCGTACGAGAGTATCTTGGATGTCCTTGGGAGCGAAACTGGACGACAGGCTATTCAAGGTTCGGGAAATCTTTCCAAAGACGCGGCTACCAAAGTGCAGTGACTGAAAAAGCAGGTTACTCATATTTGCATTGCTTACCCATGAAATAAATCGGAAGAAAATGCTGGTACAACTCGTTGTTGACTTTATTCAACCCATCTATTAGCCGTATGTGTCTTCTTAAGTTATTGAGACACATTATAACCAACTTTGGATATGCATGAAGAAATCTTCATGCGCGTGGCTGCACAAAGGTCTCCACATTTTCGTCAGTGATTGGTGAGATGGCCCTTTTCCGCATATTTCGCGCCCATGTTTGCAGTCGTTCCCGCTCTTCCCCACTCATGTTGAGACAGGCCAGTACCTGCTCCCGCAATTCCTGAGGCGAACAGACAGGCGATGCAAATTCGGAATGCCAAGCCAACGGATTCAGATCAAAATCTATTTCCCTGCTCGCTACCACTACAGGCACACCGGCCAAGGCCGCCTCAAAAGACGTCGTACTGGCAGAGACAACGGCACAGGCGGCACGAGGAAGCCAGAGATTCATATTACCCTCGGCTAATGAAAAATGTCCTGGCAAAGGTCCTGTAATTTTCTGCAGTTCTTTCAAATCCATTCTCAGCATGGGATGTGGTTTAACCCAAAACTCAATTCCTTCAGGCTTCGGAAAGGCTTGATGCAGCATATCCATAATCTGGGTGATGATATCCAGGCCGAGAGTCAAGATGACTAACACTTTGTTGGGTTCGGTGAACACTGTTGCCAGTTCGCACAACATGTATTGATAGCGAAGGGACGGCCCTGCACGCAGTTTTTGCGGGGGAAAACCCATTTGCGCCATCCTGGCTTCCATATGAGGAGAATTGCAGACAATAACATCGGGATGAGGGGCAAAAGCCGCCTCTTCGGGCGTGGTGAAAAGGCAGAGCATCATGGCCTGGCTTTCACTATAATGCTGAAAACCGACCGTGGTCACCTTGGGCATAAACCGGCGAAAAGCCATGATCTGGGGCTTCTCAGCGGTCATATTCTCATGAGTATCGATAAAATAGTCCAGTTTCATATCCTGCCCGGCCAATTTCTTGATCAGCCGGAAGTAAAGAACAAAATGGGCCGCCCCGATACGGCAGGATTGTTGCATACAATCTTCCCGGACCAGCAGAGTGATGGCCATGTCCTGGAAACTCCTTTGCCCTGGAAGCAAAAACATCTGCCGCATCACGATCCCTGCCGCCCATATATAATCGCAAATCGAGTAATAGTCCTCAGGTATCAGGTATTGTCCCGGGTGGGAACGAAACCAGGCGAATGCTTTGCATCTTGATCGTTTAATATTGAATAGCCAGGGCATGGTGATGACATCATACCCGCGACAACGCAGTTCCATGGCCAAAGACCCAAAAAAACGGTCGTGGGCCATGCCGTCATCGCCGAAATAGCTTTCATCCATGCAACTGTGGACCAGCACCCTCGGCTTCCCAGCGGGAGGTGGCACGGATACCCGCCCGCGACGGGTGATCCACGCATCCAGGAGTGCCCGGGAAGCATCCAGGAAATAAAAAACCCATGAGGCAGGCCATTTGACAGCCTCTTTCAGGATACTCCAGTAAGAATGGATAACACGGACTCTTCCCCGCAATTCGGGATGATTCGCGAGGGCAAGCAGGACGGCCCGGCTCTCGACAACAACAAGCAAAGGCGGATTCTCTTTCGATAGATAGTCCAGACCGATACGCAAATAACAAATGGAATGATATAGGGAGTCGATATTTGTATTACGTTCCGCAATCGCTGAACTCCACCAGATGAGGTTATTGTTTCGGCGCCCCAGTTCCGTCAGCCAATCCAGATAGGGTTTGCGCCACACCGTGGCCAACTCCTGCAACTGCCTGGCGTATCTCAAGCATTCCCAGTCATGACCGAGGGCCTTAACCCAGTCCCGGAAGAGCAGATAGTCCCGCCCGAGAAACAGCCATTGAGTCGGGCTTTTCCCTTCCGATGCAGCAGATAGCTTCTGACCGATACGCTTAGGGGAAGCACCGGTATGACAAAGATAAATCATCGATTTCCAGCTTATATTGACACAGAATCCATCAGATGTATTGACGACGCGCCGAACACCTCTACAATGTTGGATTGGGGGAATCCTCGGCAGATGATATCCCCGCCCGCGGATTTTACAAGCGCAAGCCCTGCCGCCACATCCCATATCTTGATGTTTTTCTCGTAATAGGCATCGACCTTCCCCGCCGCCACAAAGGCAAGTGACAGGGCAGCAGAGCCCACCATTCTGATTTTTCTGAATTTTGCCACCAGAGTGACAAAACGATTCATCGCCGTCGCTGAAAAGTCCATGGATCCCGGAAAGCCGGTGCAAAGGATGGCTTTATCGGCACGTCTGGGAGGTTTTACCCGGATGGAGCGGTTATTCACCCAGGCCCCGAGGTCTGTTATTCCTGTATAAAGATGATCATGATTGAAGTCATAAATGACGCCAAGCACAGGAGATGATTCCTTCCAGAGACTCACCGATACACAGCAAAGGGGGATTCCTTCACTATAATTGATGCTTCCGTCAAGGGGATCCACAATCCACAGGTGATCGGACCCGCCGCCGGCCCCATCAATCACGCCGCTTTCTTCCGTGATGATCCGGTAAGCAGAACTGTTTTGCAGTTCATGCATGATGATCTTTTCCGCTTCCAGGTCAAATTGAAAGTGGATTTCCCGTGCCTCTTCTCTAACAACATCGATACTCTTGCCAACGTTTTCGAGAAGGAAGCGACCGGCTTTTATTGCCGCCTCGGCGGCCAGATTCAGGCAGGGCAGATATTCGCTCGTCATGTCAGTCCTCGCATAACTTATGCGACCCGTAATGCATTTAAAAGATGCTCCACGGCCTCGCTTTCCATCCGGAGCCGACACTCGGCTGTATAAGACCCCACATGGGGCGTCAGGATGACATTCGGATAGCCGCACAGAGGCCCTTTGTAGGGTTCTTCCTCGAAGGTGTCGAGCCATGCCCCGGCCAGCGTTTTATCTTCAATGGCCCTGATCAGGGATTGTTCGGAAACGACACCGCCCCGGGCAACGTTGAGCAGATACGCACCTTTCTTCATACAGGAGAATTCCTTTTCACCGATGATGCAGTCCTGGCCGCTGCTATGAATCGTGATGATATCGGCCTCGGGCAGCGACTCCAGAATGGTTGCCTGCCGGAATCCCGCACAGACGCTTTCATCAACAAAGGGATCGACAACCAGAATTTTTACATCGAATGGAGAAAGCAATGCGGCCACTCTCCGTCCAATCCTTCCGAAACCGACAATGACCACGGTCTTGCCCTGGAGTTGGCTCCCTATCTTTTTTTGCCATTGTCCATCGTGGAGCGCCCGGTCCATCCGGGGAATCATCCTTAACAGGCTTAGCATGGCGCCGATGGTGAGTTCCGCCACCGCATGGGTCGGGGCATCGGGGGTATTGAAAACCGGGATGCCCAGATCACGGGCAGCACCGAGATCGACGTTGGAAAGGCCGGCGCCCACACGTGAGATTGCCCGAATCCTTGACTTCTCCATCACTTCCCGATCCAAGGTTTCAAGGCCGGCAATAATGCCAATAACATCATCCCCCAAAAGGTCAAGGAGTTCCTCCTTGCTAAGTTTACGACGGAAGGGATTATCAACAACCGCGTACCCTGAAGCCTTGAGACGCTCCATGGGCGTATAATCCACTTCTGCAAAAGAGGATGTACCGATCAGTATTTTCGATCGGATGTTTCGCAGTGTGTTGTTTATTGGTTTCATGTTTACATATCCTGTTTACCTTATTCTTAAACCGATGGGATAGAATTAAGATGCATATCCACCATTCTGCATGGTTACCAAAAAGGTCTATATTTCATTGAAATTTTTCAATGCGCACCATTTTTGATTCCATACATACTTGTTAAAAAAACGGAACTCGTTCTCCTCGCTATTGTCAAGCCAGGCATTCACAGGTGCATTGAAACCTGATTTTTTTTTGTCAATTGTAGAGGCAGGCAGATATTTACTCAAAACTTCTTTCAAAATAAGTTTTCCGCCCTGCATTCCGATCTTCATTGTCGGAGGAATTGAAGCAGCATACTCAGTGACATTTGCATCAAGAAAGGGTGCGCGGGCTTCCAACCCGAATGCCATTGTCGCGCGGTCAACCTTTACCAGAATGTCGTCTGTCAGCCATGTTTTAGCATCTACATAGAGATGCTGGTTCATCTGCTCCATTTCGCTAGCTTCTTCGTAATATTTTAGAAAGGTCAAAAAAGGATGCGACGCCTTAATTTCTTCACGGTTTTCGGCTCCAATAAGCGCAATTCTCTCGTTCTCATCATGCAATTCCCGCCAGACATAATGTGCGTACTGCGGACTTTGTGCCAGCCCCTTGGAAAATTGCTTAAGTTTAAATCCCAATGAAGTCTTTTTCATGGTTTCATGCGCTGTTTTCCTGAGCACAGTAGCTGCTAACCTCTGAACGGATTTCGGGATGAATTGTAATCTTCTTTTCAGTAGATCAGCCTGATAGGTGACATACCCACAAAATATTTCATCGGCACCATCTCCGGATAATACGACTTTTACAAATTGGCTTGCAAATTTTGACACCAAAACCATCGGGAGCAATGACGTATCCGAAAAAGGTTCATCATAACAGTCAATCGTTTTCCGGATTGTTTCTTTATTCCACCTTAACTCCGGAACAAGCTCATGATGAATTGTACAAAGGTAGTCAGCGGTGACTCTGGCATCATCGGCTTCATTATAGCTTGCTTCGGCAAAGCCTACGCAAAAAGTGTGCAATTCATAAGGAATATGATGCTTTGCGTAGGCTGTAACCCCGCTCGAATCAAGACCTCCGCTCAGGAAAGCGCCAACCGGCACGTCGCTAATCAATCGGTATTTGACGGCCTGTTCCAAGAGTGCATCAAGCTGTTGGGCAACATCATCTTCGGTTTGTTTCGTTTGGTGATCAAAATAAACTCTATAATCCCAATATCTGTGTTTTTTGATGTTATCATCCTGAAAGGAAAGATACGTCGCTGACTCAAGCTTATGGATTTCCCTGTATATAGTCAATGGCGCCAGGATATAGCCTATGGCTAGGTAATGATTCAGTCCCGAAATTGAAAGGGAAACATTTACCTTGATGGCTGCATCCTCCAAGAGGGCAGTTAATTCGGAAGCAAAGGTAATTTCGCCATTCAACAAAGTATAAAAAAGGGGTTTTTTACCAAACCGATCCCGTGCCAGAATCAGCACTTTATCCAAACTGTCCCAAATTGCCAATGCAAACATGCCGTTAAATTTTTCAAAACATTGCGCCCCCCAATGAATAAACGCATACAAAACAACTTCGGTATCAGATTTAGTCCTGAAATGGACTCCTGCATCCATTAATACTTTCCTCAATTCCAGATAATTATAGACTTCGCCGTTATAGACAATCGTATAACGTTGTGAATCATCTTGCATGGGTTGATTAGCGCTCTCGCTAAGATCGATAATGGATAACCGCCGATGTCCGAATACAGCGTTATGATCCAAGGTCATAATTCCTTCAGCGTCTGGACCACGGTGAGCGAGCTTACGAGTCATTCTTTGCACAGCCCCAACATCCGGAATGTGATTTAATGCTACTTTACCTGCTATTCCACACATAAGTGATTCCTCATGTTCGGGGCTTTCATAGATTGATATATCATCGGCCGCCAATTTATTGGAATCAGCTTATTTCTCATGCATAATTTGCTTCAATAAAACCGATAGCAGCCCAATGCCAAACATTAGAATTGCGAGCAGAAACGAACCAATGCCAAGGATATACCCAGCCAATATATGGAAACAGACCGTAATTAAGACACCAAAGATTGAAAACAAGATTAACATACCAGAAAAAAATATAAATATTTTCAATGGATTATAAAATATTACGGCCTCTACAATAAATTGTATGGTACGCAATGCGTCACGAAATAATCGTACTTTAGTTTTACCGACTCTCTTGTGATATGCGATTGAGATATAAAAAACAAATTTCCCCGTCATCATATAGGCAAGTGTGAGAGATGTCGTAAAACTAAACGTGTCACAAAGTCTGGTGAAGTAAGGAAGAATAGCCTTCTTTGAAAACACTCTCAAGCCAGAATTGATATCAGGTATTTTTCTCCCCGAGGCAAACTGCACAAGTACCCGTAATGTATGCCTAAATATTGTTTTAATTAATGATTCATCGTAATGTTTCCCTTGGCGTGCCCCGACCACCATATCAAAACCTTTTTGATATTCATAGATAAGGTTTGGAATAGCCTCGATAGGGTATGTACCATCAGCATCACTGATCACAATGGTGTCATACACCGCCACCTTTATACCGTCTTTGAGCGAACGACCATAACCTATATTGTGCGGCTGCCGTATGACGCGGGCACCGGCCATTTCAGCTTCTATAAACGTATTGTCTGTTGAACCGTCATCAACAACAAGCACCTCGATGGGCTGATACAAAGACTGATTCAATATCGATAAAACATTTCGAACCGTCTCCCCTATGGCATTCTCTTCATTATACGCAGGAATTATGACACTAATCATTTCTTGCCCTTGCAACGGTTATAATTGATTGACCGACAGGAAATTTGATCCTGCTTTCCAATCGCTTTATTACAGGTACAATATAGGTATCAAATATTTTTATCTGCAAGCCGACGCCACTTCCATCCAGTTTTTTATTAAATATGCGATTGTTGATAAACCATGGCAAAACTCCAAAGGTATTGAAATGATACAGACGTAAAATCTCAAAACCTACCTGCCGTAATTTACTACCTAACGATATTGATGTATAACGACGGAAGTGTCCCGCTTGTCTGTCCATAGAACCATATAGCCATTGATGTGCTGGCACCATTAGTAAGACAATTCCTCTTTGCTGTTGTAAAACTTCATACATCCTCTTCAGAGCTGAAATATCATCTTGTAAATGTTCTAGCACGTTAAGGCAGACAATAGTATCAAAGCGAAGACTTAACAACGACTCCAGATCGGATACCTGTTCAAAATCAGCCTGCCTAGCTTCAAAATCAGGATAGGCCTTAAATTTTTGCCGCAAAGCTTGAACGCTCTCAAAACAAAGATCTATTGATGTAATGTTGGGATGTTGCGGCAAAACATACTCAAGGTGAATGCCGTAGCCGCTGCCGATGTCCAGAATATGCGTTCCCAGGTAAGGTTCGATCTCAGAAACGATCCATTGGAAATACTTTTTTGCCCCAGGTAAATCCGGCGACATGGTCGCAGTACCGGATGGGCGTATTGTGAGAGATGTTTCAGACATTACGAACTATTCCACTACCCCGCCAACTGACACCTTTGTAAGCAGTAATCGAAATATCGTCAAAATCGTCATGGTTGAACCACTCATCGATTCGTGAACGGGATATAAATTCAGTTTGCGGTGCATTCAATTTATCAAACACATTCAGCATGTTCCGATAAAAACTGAGCTTTCGAAAATTTTGAAAATATTCATAAAATGGTAATTTTGGTAGTGGCAAAAAATAAAGCGTATAGATCGGAATATACAATGCAACTGTGATCAAATAGGAGATTACCTCGACAACTTTCCGACTCATGTGGCGCAAGAAGATCTTCCGTAATGGTTCGACAACCCGCCAGACCAGTTCATTCCCCTCCCGTGAATAACACCAGACAATAAGAAGCCCCCCCCGGTTGCACAAACGCTTCAAATTATCGAACGTTTCATCAGGATTATCCGTATGTTGGATAACTCCAACACAGTATACTAGATCAAAAGGTTCCGAGGTCTGGTGTCTCGCAATATCACCTTCTATGATTTGAACATTCGAAAAGTCCGCCAATCGCTGACTTGCGACCGATGCTGCATTCAAGTCTAAGCCAGTCACATGTTGGGCAACCGGCGCGACAAGCCGAACATGGTGTCCCCCACCACATCCCGCATCAAGAACTCGCTTACCACGAAAGTCGTTCAATGTACGCGGTGCGATCCAATCAAAAAACAAAAACTCAGTTTCTGACTGATGGTGTGACCACTGCCAATGCCACTCAAGTTGCTTTCCTTGTTCCATCACATTTAAATAGGCTCCTACAAATCTTATCCCTATATTCCCCAAATTGCCCGTGCTGCTTTATAATACCTTTTTATATCATCGATGCTATCAATTGACATTAAATTATTCCACCAAACCCTGGGTGTCAAATAATAAGAACGATACGCTAATTCCAGCAATTTTTCCATATTTGCCTGGCCTATTTTCGGATTAACATAAATGGGATTTGAAAAATTTACTGCTGTGTAATCCGACCAATTGGTTGTTGCTCTAAAACCACCATCTTGCTTGCAGATAGTTTCCAAATCTGTACCCGGATAAGGCACTGGCGGATAAAACAAAGCAATTTGACCGGCCAATTTTTTGGCGAATTTAATTGTTTTTAAACTATCATGATAGTTTTCGCCCGGAAGAGCAAGAATAAAGCTATTTAAACAGGTAATCCTATTTTTATGAGCCAACGCTACAGCCTTTTCAATTTGAGCTACCGTTATCCCTTTGTTTAGCAGATCAAGGGACTTCTGGTTGCATGATTCAACGCCAAAGGCGATCGCCCAGCAACCGGCTTTTTTCATTATCTGTAGCAAATTGTCATTAACGCGGTCCACTCGAGTATTACAAGCCCACGCAAGATTCAACCGTTTCTCTATCATTTGATTGAACAACTCTTCGCAATAATCATGATTCAAAGTGAAAGTGCTGTCTTGAAAATATATTCCCCGGGCCCCATATTTGTATTTCAATAATTTTAACTCTTCCAGAACATTAGTCACACTTCGAAATCTCACTTTTCTACCATGGACCAAATGGGCACTGCAAAAAGAACAGTTAAATGGGCAACCTCTCTGAACAACAATCGGGAAACTAGGCAAACGCTTATATTGAGTCGGATGAGGGATATATTGAGACATATCAATCAAATCATAAGCCGGCAAAGGCAATTTATCCAAATCTGTAATCGTCGCACATCTTTCGTTAATTATTATTTCATTATTAGAGCCTCTATAAGCTATTGATTGAATATCATCAATCGATCTATTATCAATAAAAGCATTGATTAACTCTTCTAAAACATACTCACCTTCTCCCATGATCACCACATCAACTGATTGACAATCTTCAAGCACTTGCCTAGGCATAATTGTTGCGTGCACTCCACCAAAAATTATCTTTGATCTATGCAATATTTTCCTGCAGATATCCGCTGTATTAAAAGAGTAATGCACCGAATTAGTAAAAGCAGGAATGCCAATTACATTAAAATTATTATCTGATAGAAATTTTTCCAAGTCTTGCTGGGAAAATCCTTTTAGTTGAGAATCACAGATAGACACATCATAACCCTTATCGATCAAATAACCTGCAATAGACAATAATCCAATTGGTGGAACGGCACCTTTGCCCCTATAAAATTTTCCCCACATCACCTCATTAGGAATAAACGGCTGCAATAAAAGTATTTTCATGTTTACTTCGTTACCACCTTGATCTTCCTGCTAAGCACCATGCCACTGTCAAAGGTTGCACTTATTGAGTAGCATGAATCTGTCACTACTTCCGCTTTGGGGAAAATTACATAATCAATATCCATATTCGAAGTTACTTTGCAGAGACGAGAAACATCTCGCTGCCGGTATGCGTCAAGAATTCCAAGATATTTTTTCCAGTCTTCAATTAACTCTTTCCTTCTAACAAAGTATTTGATGCTGAGATCACTTGGATTTACTGAAATCGATCGCCTAGCTCTTAACCTGAAGTACCAACCGTCCATCTTACTGTCTTCAAAGAGAAATAAACTGTTCTCCGGAGTAGTTGCGGCAAAATTGAGCACTCGAAGGCGATCTGTTTCGGACAGACTGAAATGGGGATCAAAATCATATTGAGCACGCCACCTTATGTTGTGTGCATAAGCATAATTCTGGTACATCGGATTAAAAAACGGTCCGCACAACGGGATGCTTAGTATTAAAAAAGCAGCTACGAGTACGACCCTATATCTGTTTACTTTTATTACAAGAAAAACCGCCACGGCAACAACCGGAAACAGGAATGGCAAGAAACGGGTGTTATCAATGATGAAAGGCGGAATCCTATAGAAAGCATGATAAATGTCGTTTGCCCACTGGAGCCAGGTGCATACAGAGAACGCCCCGAACCCGATCAAGGCGAGACGCCAAATAACATCCAGAATTTCGGGATCAGTTGTGCTGCGACGTTTGTATGCAATAAAAAAAATCAGTAACGCCAGAGGTATTCCTTTCAAGGCAAAGACATAGACGATAAGCATTCCCATGGCAGCGAGAATAAATGTAGTACTTCTCTTAATAAGCCCGGCAAGCGCTATCCCGGTTACAACGATTAACGGGACATGAGCCAGCCAACCCCAATGTTGGCTGCTTCTGAGTACCAGTTTCAACCAGGGGACGGGGTAATCATCGGGAAAGCGGTATTGCACAAAATCATACAGAAAAGCTTTCTCTTCAGCAGAAAACGATATCACTTGTGGTGCATACACCCAGTAATTCCAGAGGAAATATGCGGCGCCCAGAAAGAACGAAAAACTCCACTTGAGCACATCGGCTAGTTTGTGCTGCGAACCGTAAAGTCGCCAGAGAAAGTAAGGGGCCGCGCCCATTGTGAGAGTCAGTCCGGTAGGGGCATGAACCGTAAAAATCAAGCCCAAGATCAAGGCCTGCATGCTCTCGGTATTTTTTTGCCGAGCAATTACGAGGCTCAGAAAAATAAGCACCAGGCCCCTTGCAAGCAGCCAGTTATAGGGAAAGTAGGCAGGAAAGATGGCCCTCAATAGCCCCCAGGAATGACCGCCGATCAGGGGAGATGTGGCAAATTGCATCATTGCCGCCATCATGATTGTCATTAGCCAAACATTTCGGCTTAACTGCCGGGAAATCAGCCAGGCGCCTATAACAATGACAGACGAATAAATAAACTGCAGTATTGCAAGTGCCCACGAGATAGAACCGGTCAACCAATAAAAAAATACGATACTCCAAATCTGCTGCGGCGAATAAAAAGCCAAAGTCGTGGGATCTCGATACAGATAGTCTTTACTGAATATAGTCGGATCGTAACGGTTAAGAGCGGTCGTAATCTGGTGGACTAAATCACCTGATATATTACCCGCATTCATCTTGAATCCGAAGTAGATAGCCCATACCAGCATCCAGCATAACCATGCAATCAGCAGCCAAAATTGCTGACGGCTGAAATGGTCTTGAGCAAATCGGGTTTGAAGTCTATGGAGGTAGTTCATATTTGCATATCCTGTTTAAACTTATTCTGAAACCAATGGGCCAGAATATGATTGAGTACCAAGTGAGCATCTTCTACCGGGCCATATTCTCCGGATTCCGATTTCACATGAACGACAAGATCGGATATCTCTTTCAGCTTGCCACCCGCAAACCCGACAAAGCTGATGACAAGCCCCCCTTGTTTCTTAACCCATTCTGCAGCAACTACAACATTGGAAGAATTGCCACTGGCGGATATGGCCAATAATTTATCCCCGTGACGATAGTGAATCTTCAGTTGATTCAGAAACACATTCGCATACCCTACATCATTGGCAATTGCCGTAATCACTGATGTGTTGTCAGTCAGCGCTAATACCCTGAATGGTTTTTCTGTTCCGGTCTTTTTGATGACATCGAAACCGATATCATTGGCCATGCTTGTTGCCGTGGTGGCAGAGCCACCATTTCCGGCAATAAAAATTGTATTTCCGGTTGCCCGCGCGTTCTCAAACTCTTCCACAAGCCTGTCAATTGACTCCGGCGTAATGGAATCCAACACCTGCTTTAAATAATCAAAATAACCATGAGCAAACGCACCCGCGCTTTGCGAATTATTACACAACCTGTCAATATTGTTCATTCGTTTTCTACATCCCTTTTTTATGGACGCTGAATATTGAACTCTTTTTGCCATCGTTCATCAGCACAGTATATTTTATAGATCAATCCCATCACTTTGAGGGCATCGCTGCTGTTTCCATTCAACACCATTTTATCTTTGATGATAATATCCGCAAATTCATCGATCTCGCATTGCCAAGAGTTGTCATCGAGATATGAATTAGTCGTCTCCAAAAATGAACCAACCGACGAACTGTCCTTTTTGGGTATGATCTTCAGCCGCTCATCCCCATAACTTTTTGTACCGGAGAGAATACCCGACAACTCCACTAAGGCATCTCTCAAGGTGATCTCGAGTCTGAACTTATGCTGCCACTGTGTGGCCGTGGAATGTAGCATGGCGACGCAGCCACTACGATTCCTCATGATGGCGTAGGCGTTATCTTCTACGTCGTGATGCCAATAACTATTAGAAACGAAACTTTTTACCTCTTCAAAGTCACCAGCGAAATAGCAGATCATGTCAAGCAAGTGGATTCCCTGGTCAAGGAGTATCCCACCCCCAGCATATTGCCGTTCCGAGCGCCATCCCTTGTCAAAGGGGATGATGTTGCTCTTGCCGTAAATCCCCCTCAGATTGACAATTTCACCATATTGACCTGATTCGATAACTTTTTTTGCCTCTTTCACCGATTCATGGTAGCGGTGGTTGAATCCATACTTCAGCTTAAGGTGGGGTTGCTTTTTTTCGGCCGTGACGACATCCCGGATATCCTGGATCGTTCTTCCCGGCGGCTTCTCGCAGAACACATGCAGACCTCTTTCAAGCCCTGCGATTGTCGCCTCGGCGGCAAGATAGTTAGGAACACTGACGAATAGGACATCAAGTTTCTCATTGAAGAGCCCGTGATAGGTCGGGTAGAATTTCACCCCATCTTGCGCCATACCTGGCTGGCCGAAGCTAATATCGCTCACCGCAACCGTAACTAGATCGGGGTTGAGATCGATGAACTGCCGTCGTCGCTTGCCCACGATACCGTATCCAGCAATGCCAACCTTAAGGATCCTATTTTGTGTCATGACTCAGTCCCCGCAGGGACTCCTGATACCATCCCCGTGCTGTTTCAAAGCCTTCGCGCATCACTGCGGAATCCGTCCGGTAGGATACAAAAAGGAACCCGGTCTCCACGAGAAGTTGTATATAGTCCCGGTCAGGGGCGACAGAACCGGCAATAAGTCCTTTCTCTTTTATCATATTCACGCAATCACGCACAATCTTGATCACCTTCGGATTTTTTACGTCTCCGGGCACACCTACTGATTGCGATATGTCATATATACCGAGATAAACCATATTCAGGTTTTCCACTTCGCAAATTTTCTCGAGTTGGTTGAGACCTTCTTCGCCTTCCACAAGCACGCCGACAAACATCTGTTCATTGGCATAACGAAGCTTTTCTGCAAAGCCCTCATCCGAGTACCCATGACGACGGGTGAAAAGTGAGATACCCCGCTCGCCTTCGGGATAATACCGCGTAGCCTTCACTATCCGAGCGGCTTCGTCCGGTGTCGATACATGGGAGACCATCAGTGACTGCGCCCCAATTTCAAGGGCATGTAGGATGGTTTGTTCATTTGCATCACCAAGACGAACAATGGGGGTGCACCCGGCGGACTCCGTGGCGTAGATCTGAGACTCCACTGTTTCAAAGCTCATAGGGCCATGTTCCATGTCAATGATAATAAAATCAACACCCGCATGACCAATGGCATTCATCACCGCCGGCGATGCCAGCATGGACCAAGTGCCGAATACCCTTTCGCCCGCTTTTAATTTTACTTTTAAATGATTAATCATGCGCATAATAACCCTTTCTGTATGCTCTATGTATGTGATCCATATCGCGCGTAAAACTCATCCTTCGCCATTATCTCTTCCACTTCCTGTCGGTCGCGCTCTGTATCAACGGAGATGCTGATATAATGCGACAAAGCCGTACGCACTTTGACGCCGTGTTCCACGGCTCGCAGAAGCTCAATCGATTCAGCAATCTCGAGGGGTGTAGGCGTCATATCCTGGAATTCAAGGAGAAACTTTTTTCTGAATGGCATCACGGCCACCTGCTTGAGTCTCGGGCCGATTCTGTCCCGGGTGTTTGAGGGGATGGGCGTTCTTGTCATATAGAGGATGTCTCCCCGCAGATCCGTAACGATCTTCACCTCATTGGGATCGAGCCACTCCGTTTCATTCGCCTCGGCAACGAGGGTAAGCAATTGTATATTGGGATCCTTGACCAGAGGCGCCACCGCCAGATTGATCATTCCCGGATGAATGAGCGGTTCATCTCCCTGGACCACCACCACGATGTCATCATCGGCGATCTCCTGTTGCCTGCATGCTTCCGCCACCCGAAGTCCCGGCCTGGGAATCTCTTTATCCGTCATGAAGACCTTGCCACCGAATCCTCTGACGACATCCCGGATTTCATCATCACATGCAGCAACGAACAGGTCATCAATAGATTCAGCAAGCTGGCACCTCTTGTATACATGCTCGACCATTGACATTCCCATAATCTTGGCCAAAGGCTTACCGGGAAACCGGGATGAACCCATCCGTACAGGGATACCAACGATTACTCTCATAAACATCCTCCTGTCTGCCACATTATATTGTAAACAGACCCGATGCTTTCATCCACCGAGTCATTCTTTCTATCCTTATTAAGGTTATTTCCGTGCCGTTATAAAGATATGGCTTGCGATACCAAGTCGCTTAATCTCTTCGACATAGACATTCTGAAAATGGTCATCAAAGGCTTGGCCTGTATCGAAAACACCCGGCTTGCCATTTCTTGCCCACTGCAGGAGATTGTTGATGTTGTATTTATGCAGATAGTCCATAGAGAGATCCCGGAAACCAACTTTTTCCAAGAGTAACGAGGCAGACTTTCCATTGAAGTAATTCAGATGAGATACCTGAAAAAAGAAAGGTTCAAAGGACTGAGGACAGAGTAATCTGACGATATCATCATAGTTAGGCATTGAGAGATAGAAGATACCATCGTCTTTTAATGCCTCATAGATCTGCCTGACAAAATCCTTTAGATCAAGGACATGTTCTATCGTATCGAAAGACACAGCGACATCCAGTTTCTCGCCTGCGGTAAGAAGATCATGCGCATAGCTGTAAAAACCATGCCCACGGAGTTGGAAATATTCCTGATACAGACGGGAGGGCTCAACGGCGATGGTCTTTTTAGCAACACCCAGGATGGCATCCAGAAAAAGGGATGCGCCGGCGCCGAAGTCGGCAACAACCTTGCCTCTAAGGGTTTGCATTCCAATTCTACTCACACGTTCGTTTTGTTCGACGTCATATCTCCTCTGCATACTGGCGATATCGATTTCTTCAAAAAACTGCTGACGATACTGTTCCGACTCATAAAAATCTGCAAGATTGTCAGGTAGTGGGGCCAAGGAAACGAGTCCGCAATCCTGACACTTACAGATGTTATACCCCTCTACAAATCCCGACCCAACACCGCCACTCCGTATGGGTCCCCTATATATGACCTGATGTGACCACGACTCACATAGCCTACAGACGTCACTTTTCATGATTTCAGGTAACCTCCCTTCGCTCATTGCCGCCTTTTTTGATTGCAAAATGATTCGTCAGTGCGCCCAAGCCTTTGATTCTGGCAGTATAGGTATCCCCGTCCGACAGGAACCGCATGCCCACTGTATCGGGAGGGTTCCCCGTAAGCACAACATCCCATGGCTCAAGGGTAATCCACGTGGACAACCACGAAATGATGCGTGGCCACTGCCAAACCTGCTGGCTTGATCTACCAGATCTGATAACTTCTCCATTCTGAACTGCTTCGATCAGGCAATCGGAAGCATCGAAGCCTGTATCGATCCATGGACCAAGAGGGCAGAATCCATCAGGACACTTGGATCTCGCTAAATGATGATCCCGGCCTTCCACATTCTCAACGGTAACATCGTTCCCAATCGTAAAGCCCAATATGCTCTCGGAAGCATTGTCCAGAGAGATATTCCTGAGTCTCTTTTTAATCACCACACCAAGCTCAGCCTCGCCCCACCAGGAAAGATAGGGGAAGGGATTGATAATCTTCGCTCCAGGGTTGGCTATACAGGAAGATGGTTTTATGAAGACCAAGGGCTCGGACATTTCTAGAGAGTAGCCACCGATACCAGGGAAATTAATCGCTACGGCCACAATTTTACCAGGTTGACAAGGAGATAATAACTGTACATCCGCAAGTCTTTCTACAAAAGAACCCTTTTCGGCGAAGCCAAGAGGATCGCCCGTTAAACTGTAAATTTTATCTTCCTCCAAAGCCCCGAAAGCAGGCTCACGGAACCCTTTTTGTTCATACCTTATTATCTTCAATATACTGTACCCTCTTTTACCACTATGGCTTCATCTCTCAGATGTCTACCAGAAAAGACTAAGCCAAATCATACCGTCCCTATAATTTCGGCAATCACCGGATGGGGAAATTCTCCAATACGCAGTCCCTTTCAAGAGTCATCTCTCCATTCCTTATATTTTTCTGAATTCATTCGTCCATTCATCTATGGCATGAGAAGAGCTTCGTGCGTAATGTTCACAAAATTGAGACCTTGCTTCCTGTCTTTCCCGAACCTGCCACCACTCATCAACATGGTCATATACTTCATTAACCTTACCGGCGGCGGCCTCCGGTGTGTCATGTAGAATCCCCACCGCACGCAGATAATCGAGTTTATTTTTCGCTTCCTCCCTATAGATGGTTGACTCGGGGTCCCAAAACAAAACAGTAGGGACATCCATGGATAAGGCCTCGGCATGGACATTGCCGAGATGATCGGATACGAATAACCGGCAGCTCAAAAGTCTGGTTTGAAAAGGGATGTCCCAGTTTTCAATAGTAAGATCGGGCCATGAGTTTTGAATACGTTCTACAATATCAAAACCGTAATCATAAATTAATGGCCGATAACTGATTTTTTCCCGATAACGAAGGTTCAAGTTTTTAAGAAACCGACTCTGATCCGCACAATATTTTTCCATGTGGTTGCTCCCGGGGCATTGAAGCCGGTATGAATATTTAGGATGAGAAGTTCCCGCGTATAATATGTCAGTATTTCTTATATTGCTTCGATAGTTTTTCTTCCAGGCAAGGTTCCCCATTGTCATGGGTATAATGCGGTCACTCAATTCATTAAGGTTCCATCCCCAGGAATAAAATTTGTCTGTTATGGCGACTTCATGATCCAAGGCTCGCATATACTGATCAATACCATAATTGCCTCCATGCTGGACACCATGGAGAGGACATCCGGATTCTGCGGCCATGGCCGCCCATATTTTAAATTTTTCATCAAAGTACCACGAGGTCGCCGCAATGATTGCCCGTGGTTTTGCCGGAAAATAAGAAAGGGCTCCGGCCTTTACTGTTTTATATGATTCCAGAAAAATAAAGGGAATATCATCAGGCAACAAATTTGCCATTAATGTTTCAAATTCATCACCTTTATGCGGGATTATCTTAAATCCATCTCTTATCTTTCGGTTTGGAGCGGTAACAGACATAACATCATCTGTTGAGAAAATCGGTCGGATGATGCCCTTTGACGCTAAAATAATTTTTACCATTGTTCTCTTTGAAAAATACGGTGTGGCCCAACAAATAGATCCTTCCTTTTTTACAAGACGCATGCCCATTTTTTTCAGCTTATTCTTGATGATACCTGATAAATCTCTTTTCCGGATCGACTGACTCTTTGTATTTAATAAGTCGGATGCTTTCTTCTTGAAAGTATTGACATCTGCAAGTAATATTCTTGAATAGATCTGAAGATTGTAGGGATCATCAAAGAGTAATTGTAAGAATTCTATGGTTGATCGTGGCGTTATGAAAGAGTCTTCAGACAAAAGTATAGTATCGAAAGGCGGATATTTTGATCTGACCTCCTTAAGACTCATATAATGGTCATAAAGTGTGTCCAAGTAATGGAAAAGCCATGGCCCGACAATGATTCTCCAATAACGGACATCATGCCTTTCTCCATGCACTTCATCCAACCAATCAGCCATCTGCCGCAGTAAGCGCTCATAAAGATCGTTTAAATAAACATAAGCCACGATAAATCTTTCCCGATCTTTCCAAATGCTTGGAAGAACATCCCTTTTCAGGGGTTCCCAGACATGGCGACGGCTATATCTCAAACACCAATCACCGAGGAAAATAACCGGCCGGGACGTGTCCCAGAATTCTTCAAGGGCGGTTGTTGCCAGAAACACCTGTTCTTTATTCGCCTGCTTTATGCCGGAACTCATTCGCCAGCATCCATGGTTTTTTCATTGGCCCGATAGTACTGGGTTTTGATCAGGGTTGTTTCATCGAGACCGACCTTCAGGATTTTGTTGCATCGTTTCAGCCCCTCCCATACGCATTTTTCGAATTCCTCATCACTCATGCAGGTCATGTTGAGGATGAGATCCTGCCGATCCCCCATGCTCATCAGGTATTGTTCTTCATCGGTGATAAAACCATTCGCCAAGGCATAATCATACATCTTTGAACCCGGCTGTGGGAGCAGGTATCCGGTTGAAGGATATATCCGGTTTTCAATGCAGCAATCAATGGTCTTTCTGATTGTCTCGGGTGTTTCCTGCGGAAAGCCAAAAACCAGGCTGGTCAAGATAGGCATGCCCGCCTGGTGAAAAAGCCGGGTTTGCCGGGAAAACTGCTCAATTGTGCTTTTCTTGTTCATGGCAATCAGGATATCTGGATCGGCAGATTCGAGAGAATAGCCCACAGAAATGCAGCCCGCCTGTTTTATTTTACGGATGATCCCGATGTCTTCGTCGCGATCGAATAAGTCAGGCCGGCAATTGATTACCCAGTAAAAATGAAGGCCGCTCTTCAAAATCGCTTCAGAAAACTCAAGCGCCCTTTTTTTTGAAAAAAAGGTCAACTCATCACTGAACATAATGTAATTAAGCTTGTATCGATCGGTAAGAAATGAAATCTCCGCAATAATGGATTCAACACTTCGGAACCGATAGGGCATGCCGTTGAATACATGGTAGCAGAATGTACAGCGGGCGATACATCCTCTTGCCGAATTGACCGGCAACATTCTCACATCTTCCCGAGGGAGAGAGAGGGGGAGAGGATCCGACACTTGCATGGGGGCATTAGCGATATAAATTTCCACATCAAATATTGAATAGTCAATAAAAGGCAATGTGGAGATGTTTTTGATGGGCGATCGCGGAGAGGTGTGTACAACATGTTCATCCCTCCTGAAAGAAATGCCACTGACCTCATCGATGTTTCCGGAATGGGAAAGCGTGCTTAGGAGTTCCACAATCGTTTCATCCCCCTCACCCTTGACTGCAATGTCCGCCCTTGTCCCGGTCAGCAAGACATCAACGATGGATGACGCCACCGAGTTCCCCACGATAATCGTGCAATCGGGATGTGCATCCTTAATGACTTCGCAAAGTTCTTTGATGATTTTATAGCCTGTGACAATGCACCCCATACAGACAACATCATAATGCTTTTTTCTGATCAATCGCTCGACTTCGGCATCCGTGTATCGATAGGCGTCTATGTCCAGGAGATCGAAATCAATGCCCGCGTTTTTCATGGCTGTCGTGATATACCCGAGGCCGACGGGGAATATTTTAACAGGGGAGTTTGGTCTTAAAGACACATTAATCACGAGAATTTTAACCATAGTTTCTCCGAGATTCTGGTCATATAACGTCTTATTCGTTTTTGTCATTACTTTTCCCGTCTTCAATGCTGTTGCAGCATTAATGATCATAGGCTATGCAATTCTCACAAGCACTGCCCTTTACGTTCCTGTTCAGGTGCTGTCTTCTCAACAGGACAAACTCCGGTGAATGCCAAGCTTCCATCAGTGACATTTCATTGAGATTACCCATAAACAATTTGGGGTCATTATCGCAGTAGCAGGCGCTCAAATGCCCGTCAAAACTGATGTGTGGCTCCGTAAAAAGTGACCAGCAGGGCAGCATAGATGTGAGAGTCCGCGGCGCCACTTCATTTTCCGGCTTTGCCATGTTCTTTTTCCCCCGCGAATTTTTTTCATAAGTTTGGGGGCCATAGATCCGCAACGGGTAATGCTGGTCTACGCAGGAACCAATGAGTGATTTGACATCCTCAAAGGTTTGCGGGTTATTTGGATCAAAAACGGTGCTCGCGTAAATGGCAGGTTCTTTTTTATCACCACGAAGGCTTCGGGCGGACCGGAGGTTATCAATCACCTGATCAAAGGCGTCAACACCGCAAATCTCCAGGTATTGCCGGCGGCCGCCCGCGTTTATCGAAAACTTGATGCTATCCAGACCGCTATCCATCAACCTTTTCATGGTATCCGGCGTTGCCAGCCTTCCGTTTGTCGTAATAAAGACGTACTTGATGCCGATACGCTTCGCTAGGGCCACATATTCAGGCAATTCCTTAATCAGCAATGATTCACCCAGCCAGAAAATCCCGACGTCCTCTACTCCCAAGTCTTTTAATTCGACAAGTATCCTGTGCAGAAACGCCTTGTCTATATTGCCCTTCCTGCCTTTATTGTTCGCCGACGCGCAGAAGAAACACTTCAAATCGCAGCGAGAGGTTATTTCGATTTTGGCTTTGCCTGGAAACGGCGGACGTTCCATCAATAATTCCTTGGGAATATTGGATGTATCGCTGATCCGGTCCGTAATTTTTTTCACAAAAAATGATCCTCCTATAACATCATGACATCATAGACAAGATGACCGTCAAGTCGCGTTGGCGTTCCATCTCAGGAAGTACTCCAGGTTAATCAGTTTCCAGGCCGTTGCCCTGTCCGACAAGGCATTTGCCAAATGACTCTTTTCCATGCCGAGCAGGTCGAGGGCCATATAGTCCATCGGGTTTCCGATGTAAAGACCGGATTCGTTGGGAAATCCGGCAAACCCTTGTTTTTCCACGAGTAAGTCTTCCGGATAATAGCGCAAGAACAAACGCTTCAGGAGCGGCTTTGCTCTCAGAAGCGGCATCGTTTCCTGGCGGCGATCGGCTTTTGCGAAGATCGGAAGATTAAGGGCAAACTTGACGATGGGCTTCCGCAGCAATACGGTGCGCGTCTCGATACTCCACATCATAGACATCAGATCATCCCCGCGCAATCCCACCGACGGTAACTGGTATGTCAAGTCACAATACATCATGGCCAGTGCGGTTTGATCGACGGGATCTTCAACCATTCCATAGGCAGCGCAGGACTCTTTCCAGGCATTCGACAGATCACGCTGCAATGCAGAGGGGTCATCCTCAATAAATTCGATGGGAGAATCATAACAGGCCGTATAAGGCGAAGGGCTGAATTTACCATTGGCAAAAGGTATGTTCACATAGGCGGGATAACCGCCGAACAGTTCATCACCGCCATCGCCCCCGAAAAGAACCCGGCAACCGGCGGTTCGCACAAAGGAGGATTGTATGGCCTGGCCTATGAAAGAATGGGAGAGGAGAGGGCTGCCACAAATACGCTGACAACGCTCAATCTCACTGCTGTATGTCCCCTGATCCACATGGAGAATCTTGATGTCCCGGCCCAGCACACGCTCGAAACCGGACAATTCGTCACTGATTCGATCCTTCCCCACATGGTTGACGGCAACCAGAACCTCCGGATGGGCATGAGTCACCAGGTAGTGTGAAATCAGCGATGAATCCACACCACCGCTGACAACACTCGCGTATTTTCGCTCGTCGGGGATCATTTGCAGGAGACAGTCCTTCATGAGCGCATCCAGCTCGTCGGTTAGGCTGTCGATTGCACGGCCTGCATATTCATCCATCCTTGTCTGATCAATCCACTGGCTGATCTTCTGCATACGAACATGCTGCCATGTCATCGTCTTGAGATTCAGCGTTTCCAGTGTCCCCGGAAGCAATTGCCGGATACCCTGATAGGCTGTTCGCTCAATCAACATGAAGTGGCGCGTCCGGAAATAGTCCCTTAATGCCTGGACATCAAGGGGAATATGGGGAACAAGGGCATGGATGGCGCCGATCAGGGAAGAAATGATGATCAGATCCTGATCCTCATAAATATACAACGTCTTTTCTCCCTGCACATCCCTGCATATGCTCAAGGCATCTTCGAAGGTATCCAGCAGGGAATAGGTAAACATGCCGTCAAGCAAAGGTGGTATATCCCCTAACGGCAAGACCTCGTGCAGGTTGGCAAGCACTTCCGTATCCGTTCCGTGATTACAGGGGCCGAGCTTATCCTTCAGCCACCGGTCTGTTAATTCACGATAGTTATAGATTTCCCCATTGAACCCCAGATTGAACCGGCCGGAGACGGATTTTAAGTTTTCCCCCACATTGCCGAGGGCGTCCCCGGTAATGGACAAAACCGTCTGTCCAAAAAATACTTTCCCTTTATGGGTTTCAAAAGTGCACAGATCGGGACCGCGCCAAGTCAGCAAGCTCAAGGCCCGCTGACAAGCCGACAGATCGAGTTCTCTGCCCCTCTTGCTGATAACGTTCAATATACCGCACATGTTCTTGACCTTACCCCAAAGTATGTACCAAGTTCAAATGGAGTCTTTTTTCCTGTAACATAGCCGCATGTTCTTTGACAAATTCATATGGTGTCATATCAACGAGGGAG
>Ga0265297_10000367_pt1 | contig 142436 bp, 132 predicted proteins | sample Munlanlwell13791_FD_192502 | JGI IMG/M metagenome (GOLD analysis project Ga0265297, IMG submission 192502) | Leachate microbial communities from a municipal landfill in Southern Ontario, Canada - Leachate well 137-91 | ecosystem: Engineered > Solid waste > Landfill > Unclassified | place... | reverse complement strand
TCTTTTTGGAGTTATTGCCGTTGCTTTTCCATGGCAATTTCCCCATGTTGCCCGGATTTATTTCTTCAACGACGCCAGCAGGAATACCTGAATATAATCCCAGCATCCAGACCATAAATACCGCTAAACAGCTTGCGAAGAATTTCACCTATACCCGCACCGCTTCGCATCTTTACCCTATTGAAGGGCTGTTTTTAATGGGTAGCGTCGGCAGTATCGCTTTTTCCAAAACCAGCGACATGGATATCTGGTTATGCCATCAATCCAATCTGTCGCTCAATGCCATTGATGAATTGCAAAAAAAAGCTACGGCCATAGAAAACTGGGCGGCATCGCTGGGGCTGGAGGTGCATTTTTTCCTAATGGACAGCAGGCAATTCCTGCTCGGCGAAAATACTCCGATTTCTACAGAAAGCAGCGGCCAAACCCAGCATTATCTATTGCTTGAAGAGTTTTACCGGACAGCCATTTATATTGCCGGAAAAAGCCCTGCCTGGTGGCTGGTTCCCCCTCATGAAGAAAGCAACTACACGGGCTATATCAAACATTTAATAGATAACTTATTCATTCCCGAACATGAGTTTATCGATTTTGGCGGCTTTGATGCGGTTCCAGCTGAAGAATTTATCAGCGCCACTCTTTGGCATCTTTATAAAGCGCTGCATTCACCGCACAAATCGCTGTTGAAACTGCTATTAATGGAATGCTATGCCAGCGAATATCCTCAAACTGAATGGCTGTGCCAGGACATAAAAAAGTCCGTTTATCAGGGCAATTACATGACGGTCGATCTTGATCCGTACTTGCTCATTTATCAAAAAGTCGAAAAATATCTGCAAAAAGCTCACAGCCATGGAAGATTGGCCTTGGCTCGTCAATGCTTTTATTTAAAGGTGATGGGGGCATCCGATAACACTATGGACTCTCGAACAAGGACGCTCAGGGAAACCTATATGCAATCTATTGCTAAAAACCAGAACTGGTCCACATCCACTATTGATAACTTTAAATATCAGCGGCTCTGGAATATAAAAAAAGCAACGTCCGAACATGCCGTTATTGTGCAGCAACTGACCCACTGTTATCGCATGATCATGGGATTCGCCAGAGATCATGTAGCCCAGAACCAGGAAAGCAGTAATGACCTGAAGTTAATCGGCAGAAAGCTTCATTCTTTTTTGGAAAAAAAGCCAGGCAAGATTGAAATCATCACTACGCGCGCTGACGTCCATACAAAAGAAACCACATTATCTATCGTAGAAAATCGCCTTCCGGGCGGAAACGATAGCTGGACCTTATACCTGAAAAGCGTACAGGCGACTAACACTGCGGATTTTGAGCCTATACAAAAAAGCCGGACTTTAATCGAGATCCTTTGCTGGCTAATCATCAACGGCCTCTATAACAAACACTTACAGCTCCAGTTCAGTTCGCATTCACTCGAAATATTGAATGAAGAGCTGCATTCCATCCTGTTCCAAATCAATCTTTTCTTAACCCGAAATTTTAATGATGACCCTTCGCTGGAGACTTACCAAACTCTCAAGACACAGCTTAATTCGCTGCTTATTGTCAATATGGGTATATCGGATGGCGATAACCTGTGCGTTATGAGCGAACGTTCTGATGCGTTGAGCTACGGCATGGGTCGCCAGTGTTTTATCCAAACCATAGACAGGGTTTCACTGTCCAGCTGGGGTGAAATCACAACCAGTCAGACCGAGGGCGCGGAAGGGCTGTTTAACTGCCTAACGGATATCATCAATAACAGCAAAAAGCCGCTGTCTTTAAACGACCTGAAACTTATTTGTCACACTCCGGCTCGAGCCAAAGGCATTCTCCTCCGTATTGAGGTGGTGTTCAGCACCTTGGTTAAACTTTTTGCCAAACAACATCACAATCACTCACCGCGTTATATTTTACCGGGCGGAGCTTCGTTTTATGTCTTTCAGTCTGTAAATAAGGTATTAAGTTACAAAGAAATAAAAACAAAAAAACTACTATTAAACGAATTAGCCAGCCCCCAGGAACAGTTCAGTCCTATTCATTTTGATCCAGCCGTACTCGAAAACACGCCCATCCACCTTATTTACGCCGTAAATAAGCCCCAGGTAATTCAGTTTTTTTACCATGAAGGCAAGGCGGACACGCGCGTCTTTATTGTTGATGAAAAAGGAGCCTTGTACACGCAGATACATAGCAAAGCAAACTCTAGCCATCTGCTAAAGCAATATTCCACTTTTTTAGAATCGCTTATAAACCGCAATCTTTTTGAAACGCTTCTGACTATTGAATATTACGAAATCAAGAAAAGCCCAGCAGGCGTTTATTCTTACAATCCGGTGCAACTGAAGACGGCGTCTTCAAATCAGGAATTAAGTTTACGCATCGCTGGGGAAGATACCCCAAAGGGCATTATCTATTCAATCTACTGCAATGAAAAAGAATTTTCCTCGCTAGATCACGGCAATCAGGTTTTTTATGCCGTATATCAACATATACTTCAATTTAGAAACAGCAACATTAGTTATCCGATTCATATTACCGATATTGACTTGCCGCTTTCTGCATTCCACATCGATAGCCCGGAAAAACTACAGACCATCCACTATTTAAAATATAAACAAAAAATAGAAGATAAATTCAATGTTTAATCTCATCCGGCATTTTCTGTTTGCTCGTTGAATCGAATCGCCTGACTAGAGTAGTGCATCAATTTCAGCATTTGCAAAGAACCTCTCCCCTTCTACCAGCGCTTTTTAAATCTTATAAAATTGCGCACAAATGACACGAATTTTGGTCGGGTCACGATGAGCTTACGCTCGGTAAATTCCAATCACTTCTACTATTAAAGCACTTGGAAACTTGTCCGGATTAGCCTTCAATATCAGCACTGAAACGCTATGTCCGACATAGCGTGAAAACGGGCTTTGTGCTTCAGCATCGCCTTGTCATGCTTAATTATATACTCTACCAGGAATAAAAAGGCTGTGAAATGGCCCCGAAGCAAATGGCAGGCTCCACGGAACCGATAACCTCGAGGTTCTCCACAATACAAAGAAAAACAAGGAGTATTGGTTTTACATAATTTTCGATTTTAATCTTTAAATCCAGCAGTGCATTATCTCTTCTTGGCTTCAGGCCAAACCCTGAACATGGACAATCGCTGGCAATTATTTGTTTTTGTAGCGGCACTAATATCCGCAGCAGCTGTTTTACGTCAATAGACTAATCACCCTAAATTTTGATATAATTAGGCGGTTTCTCGGAAACCTGAGGGTTATCCGTTTTTGTAAGTTTCATTTCATCACTCTGGAGAAAATCTATGCCAATTAAAGTTGCAATCAATGGCTATGGCCGTATTGGACGTAATATTGTTCGCGCATTATACGAAGCAGGCCGTACTAATGAAATTCAAATTGTTGCAATTAATGATTTAGGCGACGCAGCAACGAATGCACATCTGACTCAATATGACTCAGTGCATGGAAAATTTCCTTTCGAAGTAAGTGTTGATGGCGACTGCATCGTTATCAACGGCGATAGAATTAAAGTTTTCTCAGAAAGAGACCCATCAAAACTGCCATGGGCAGAACTGGGCATTGACGCAGTTCACGAATGCACTGGCTTATTCACCAGCAAAGCCAAAGCATCTGCTCATATTACTGCTGGCGCAAAAAAAGTTATCATTTCTGCGCCCGGCGGCAACGATGTTGATGCGACTATCGTTTACGGCGTAAACCATAATGTTTTGAAAGCATCAGATACTGTCATTTCTAATGCGTCATGCACAACGAACTGCTTGGCACCATTAGTTAAGCCTTTACACGATGCCATCGGCATTGAGAAAGGCTCAATGACCACGATTCACTCGTACACCAATGACCAAGTTCTGACTGACGTCTATCACAGCGATTTACGTCGTGCCCGCTCAGCCACACAATCAATGATTCCTACAAAAACAGGCGCAGCTGCGGCTGTTGGTTTGGTATTGCCCGAACTGAATGGAAAACTGGATGGCTTCGCGATGCGTGTACCAACTATCAACGTTTCCGTTGTCGATTTTACCTTTGAAGCTTCTAAAAAAACCAGCAAGGAAGAGGTTGATCAAATCCTGAAAACTGCATCCGAAGGCCCATTAAAAGGCATTCTTGAAATTAACACCTTACCACTGGTTTCAATGGACTTTAATCATAATCCTGCATCGTCAATTTACGAAGCATCGCTGACTAAAGTTATGGATGGCAACCTTGTAAAAGTCTTATCCTGGTATGACAACGAATGGGGCTTTTCAAACCGTATGCTGGATACGACAATTGCTTTAGTCAACGCAAAATAACGGATTCCCCACATAAAATGTTAAGAAGAACCAAAATTTTAGCAACACTGGGCCCCGCTACGGATAAGCCCGGTGTACTTGAAGGCATGTTTGCAGCAGGCCTTGACTTTGTTCGCATGAACTTTTCACATGGCTCTGCTCAAGACCACATCAACAGAGCCAACGCCGTTCGTGAACTTAGCAAAAAAACCGGCAGATTAGTTGGCATTTTGGGCGATTTACAAGGCCCTAAAATCCGCATTGCCCGCTTTAAAGATACCAAAGTGTTTTTAAATGAAGGACAAGATTTTGCGCTGGATATCAATCTTGACCCTATGGCTGGCGATAACACTCAAGTTGGCATCACTTACGAACCGTTGGCTCTTGAAGTCAAACCCGGCAGCAGACTGTTACTGGATGACGGCCGAATTGTACTTGATGTAGTCAATGTTAAAGATATGCGTGTTAACTGTACCGTTATCGTTGGCGGCGACCTATCCAATAATAAAGGCATTAACCTGTTAGGTGGAGGCCTTTCTGCCGCCGCGCTAACTGACAAGGACAAGGAAGACATCAAAACAATAGCGCAAATAAAATGCGACTATGTAGCGATCTCCTTTCCCCGCACAGCAGAAGATCTTCATGAAGCACGCCGCTTGTTACTTGCCGAGGGCTGTCATGCCGGCATCGTGTCTAAAGTTGAGCGAGCCGAAGCCTTGGATGTTATTGACGAAATCATCTTGGCATCGGATGCCGTCATGGTTGCTCGCGGCGACCTCGGCGTTGAAATTGGCGACGCCAATCTACCTGCCGTGCAAAAAATGCTGATCAAGCGCACCAGAGAACTCAACCGTGTTGCTATTACCGCTACACAAATGATGGAATCAATGATCGATAATCCGATTCCTACTCGTGCCGAAGTATTTGATGTCGCCAATGCAGTATACGATGGCACCGATGTTATTATGCTTTCTGCTGAAACCGCATCTGGCAAGTACCCAATTAAAGCAATTGAGGCAATGGATCGCGTTTGTATTGAAGCCGAAAAGCAACCTAAAGTTCGTGTTTCCGGACATCGTGTTGAGCTTCAATTTGAGCGCGTCGACGAAGCCATTGCAATGTCTGCCATGTATTTAGCTAACCACTCCAAGATTCATGGTATTGCTGCACTTACCGAGTCAGGCTCTACAACATTATGGATGTCCAGAATCAGTTCCGGCATTCCAATCTTTGCACTCAGTCCTCGACAAGAAACACTTGGTAAAGTCACTTTATACCGCGGTGTCTTTCCAGTGCTTTTCAATCATGATCAAAACGATCATGTTGAAGTAAACAAAGCTATCATTGCAGAATTGAAGAAACGCGGAGTTGCCGTGGACGGCGACACATTCATTATTACTCAAGGTGATCTGAAAGGAATACCGGGCGGCACTAACGCTTTAAAAGTTATCACTATTGGACAAGACTAACTCCTTAGAAGCTTTTTGGCTAACTACTCGACTAGCCTTAATCCAAGCCCGAAATCGCGTTTACAAAGAGGATAACATCCTAATTAATAGCCTGGAAGCTTTTGCTTTTCAGGCTATTTTTTTAACAAAAATTTTCGACCTACTCAAAAGTAAAATTGACACCAGTAGCAAAGCTTTTCTGACATAGTTGTTTAGCAAACTCTGAATAAGATTTTTAATGAATTACGTGTGGCAATTGATTAAGAAGTACTTGATAAAATCAAACTATGCAACCTGAGTTCGGGATAAGCCAATAAGCTGAATGCAAGAGATTGACCTTGGACAGAGACAACGTAGGCTTGTTGTCGGACAGGCAATGGCCGTAATGCCCGCCATCAGGTTGACCGCAAAATTAAAGTGGGGGCGGTGCCGCGTGTGCTCAATCTGGCAGAGATTCTTTAATTCATCAAAAACGGTTTCAATCAATGAGCGACGGCGCAGGATAGCTTTCTCAAAGTCCGTGCGTGGCACGGGCTTCCTATTTTTCTTGAGGGTCGTGATCAGTTGCAGGCCTTGCTCGATCAATACTTCGGGTGAGCCATTGCGCGATATAGCTTGGTCGGCAAAGCCTTGCCCGAACAGCCCTTAGCACAACTCAGGCATCGGCTTGCGGTCATCGATATTGCCAGGCGTTAGCTTGAGCCGGAGCAGTTCGCCTTTCGAGTTAATGATGGCGTGCAGCTTAAAGCCGTAAAGCCAGCCCATCGACGTCTTACCCCACTCGACACGTCCTTTGAAGACCTTGTGATGCGGAATACGCTGATTATTGCAAACCGCTAAGGTCGTGGCATCGGCGATGGCAATGCCGTCGCAGGACCCTTGAGGTTATCGAACAAAGCCGCCAGCGGTGTGCCGCAGCTCCACACAGCGTGTAACTCGGCAGTTTGGGAAATTCGGCGCGCAGATGGCGGCAGACATAACCCAGGTAAAAGGGCTTGAACTGGCGGAAACGCAACTGATGGAACAGAATGGCGAGCGTCATCAACTCCGGTAGACTCAACAGGCTGGGCCGCTGACGCCGTTTCGCCCGCGTCGCCAGTAAATGCCATTCCCATGCCGACTCAAACGCACGGCAAAAATCATCGATCAGGCAATAAAGTTCGGTTAAACTGTCCATGAGCGTCACCTGGTTAGGTTGATATTTGTTTGCGGAAACAAAATCTTACACCAAAAGGGCGGCGCTCATTCTCAGTTTTCTTATCCCGAACTCAGGTTACTTAGGTTTTTTCGAGTTTGTGCATAACGCAAAAAAACGTGGCAAAGCCTTGTTAAACTCGCTGTTAGAACTGATCATGAGCTAGAGCAATTATCTATTACATATAAACAACTCTATTGTTAACACAATTAGGTACTGAGTAGTAAAAAGAGGCACCTTGCTATGCCCAGCCCTTATTCCGAAGGTTTACGGCACCGTGTAGTGAATGCCGTAGCCAATGGCAAAACCACTCGCGAAGTCAGCGCCTGTTTCAAGTGAGCCCTACTTTCGTTTCAATTATTTATCGACACTTGCTCCAAACCGGCCATGTCCACCCTAAGCAGATCGGCGGTTACCGACGGGCTTTTCTGGAGCCTTATGTGGCCTTACTGGGCTGAACAATTATCAGCCCACCCTTCGATGACGCTGAAAGAAGTGCAAGCTTGGTTAGCAAGCGAGCAGGGATTAAGCGTTTCCCTATCCTGTGTCGACAAATTTCTTCGCCAACAATTGGGCTATCGCTATAAAAAAACCGTAGTCGCCAGTGAACAGAAACGAGAGGATATCGCGATGACCCGAGAACAATGGCAAGCGTGGCAACAGAGCTGTGATTGGTCGAAACTGGTTTTTCTCGATGAAACCGGGCTGTCTACGTCTACCGACATGATCCGTCGTTATGGCCGAGCCCTGGGAGGTGCCCGTTGCCAAGATAGCGCTCCAGCCGGTCATTATTGGCAGACCCTGATTTTTATAGCCGCGTTACGTGCGGATAGAATCATGCCCCCCTGGTGTGTGGGTCAGGCCATGAATGGCGAAGCGTTCAAGGAATAGTGTCGCTCTCAGCTGAGGCCGATGTTAAGCCCCGGCGATATCGTCATCTGTGATAATCTCCCGGCTCATAAAGTGGCAGAAGTCCAAGAGACATTATTCAGGCACAAGGCGCTACGCTGAAATACCTCCCGCCTTATAGCCCTGATCTGAATCCGATTGAACAGGTGTTTGCCAAACTCAAGGCCTTGTTACGTAAGACGGCTGAGCGTACATACGATAAACTCTGACAAACCACCGGCCAATTACTTGATCAGTTTCCAGCTAATGAGCGCCTAAACTTCTTCAAGAATTCAGGCTATGTTTACAGGTAAGTGCTCTAGCCCCTGGAATCCAATAAGAACCTTTATTTATTCCAAAAAAAACCCCCGTTCCCTATTGGAAACGAGGGTCTCAATTCCTTAACTGACAACCGAAGTTGTCAGTTAATTATTTCATTTAGATGAAAGATGGAATTAATGGAGCATCTACCATAACCATTTGACGGTTGCCAGCTTCATCAAAGAAGAATAACAAACCAGCAAAACGGCTGTCTGGATCATAGATCAAGTCAGCTAAACGGTAAACTTCCCAAGCTGCGTCAGAAGCAGTAACTTGTACAGTTCTTGAAGTGCCTGGAGCGATTGGGCTATTATCGCTAATAGTCAAACCGTCTTCAGCCAACAAGTCATCTGGATAGCCTGTTTCATCAACATGAACTTTTGAGTCTAAGAAACGAACACCAGCAGTGTTGAACTCACCCAAACGTACAGCTGAATCACCATTATTAGTGATAGTCAGTGTCATTTGCATAGCACGACCTGGTACACGATAAGTTGCATCTTCAACTTTAACGTTGACTGTTTTAGCAGGCATTTCAATTGGTTTCATGCCACGCAACAAACCAGCTTGCAAAGGAGTTGTTACAGGATAAGCTGCGTTTGTGCTGCTCATACCGAAAGCAACAATCGCCATAGTACCTGCTGCAAAACCCATAGCAACTTTCTTGTCAAGAGCAGTAATCAAAGAGTCTGCCTTGCCAGCTTCCATAGCAATATGACGTGGTATGAACATTGGTTTACGAGCCCAATATGCCAACCAAGCCAAACCTAAGGCATACCAAAAAGCGTGCCAGAAGTAAGTGTTGCTCAGATTATACGTTTCCAGGTTGATAGTATCACCTAATAACGTAGTAACTGGGTTAACAAATGATCCCATAGAACCAGTAACAGTTACCCATTTACCTGGACCGATGATTGGACCACCACCTTGTACGTTCATCATAGTGTGTACGTGCCAGTCACCTGGACGACGTGCTTTCAACAATACTTTAAACTCATAAGTTTCACCCAGTTCCAGAGTAACTGAACGAGGAACTAATTGACCGCCGATCCAAGAACCTTGACGAATAAATACAGGTCCAGGAATACCGATGTTCAAGAAAGAAACTTCTGGTTTATCAACAGTTTCAGGCCATCCCGCGAAAACGTGGAACTTACCGGAAATTGTCATAGTGTCGTTAACAGCTACTGTATCTTTTGACCAGTTCAGGTCAAACCAGTGAATTGTACGCATACGCATAAATGCAGCTTGCGACTTTTCACCATGAGCAGATGCAGTTGGTGTGTAAAACATCGCTGCCGTAACAGTTATCAGCAGTGCGACAAAGGATAATTTAGCAACCTTGTCTTTAATTAATTTCATATATCCTCCTCTATAATAGAGAATCTATAGTTTTTAGAGTATCTAATGTCAACAGCCTAATTAGCCTAGCCAACATCAGTCTTTTTGTGTGTTTCTTAAAACCAAGTGCTTACGCGCTTTGGGTGAATCCAGTACCCGCAAACCACTTGCCGAAAAAATGCCACAAGAAGTAGATCAAAATACTCACGAAACCAGAGAAGAACGCTGATACTGGAGCAACGTCTTTACCGAAAGTTCTTAATGTACCTTTTTCAACCATTCTGATGTACTCAGGAGTACCAGTTCTTACGTAGTGGTAACCTTGCAAGTCAGCAAGTGTCATCATCATGCCATTGTATTCAACAGGAACATGTAATGGAGCAATGATTGGCCAGTTGCCAGGATAGAACAACAGACCCCAAGCCAAACCGCCAAGAACAGCAGTCAATGTCATGCTGCCTGACAGCATTAAGATTGCGTCAAGAACGATAGCACCTGGCATCAAGTTTGATGGGAAGCAGAAATTTACTGGGAAATAAGTCCAACCCCAGAAGTTCAAATATCTGTTGACCCACTCACCTAAGAGAAGACCCAGTACACAAACAACAGCGCCGAATGGCAAACGGTAACGCCACCACAAGCACGCTTGAACAGCAGCAGGGAAAGTGATTGAAACGATTGGCGCTACAGTTACCCATAGACGTCTATCTTTCCAGTCAGTCCAGAAATCCCAGTCACCACCGGTTAACATGTAGTGAATGTGATAACCACCTAGTACAACGAAGAACAATGTAAACAGAACTAGCCAGTCGAACGTGCGTGAAACTTTAACGGCTTCAGCGCGTGAACGTACAGCTGATTGAGATGCGCTCATTAGCTTACCTCCTAAAGGATTTAAATTATTTTTATTAATTGACTATCTTCACTTTAGCTGTTTCACTCCGAAAAAAGCGAAACAGCCGGGAGGAGATAGTAATTACAACCAAGACTTAATTAAGCTAAGTCTTTTTTCAGAAGCTTAGCCATTGCTGCAACTTCTGTGTTCACAACCCCTAATATACCTAAAGCAGCCCATCCGAAGAATACGAAGCCGTAGTGTAAAGGAGCAACAAACAGTTCTTCCATAAACCAGAAAGTGTGACCCCACTCATTCAAACCAACATTTGGCAGAATCATGAAAGGACCAACGATCGCAACCATATATTGCAGGTGCAAACCTTGCTGATAAGTAGGAAGTCTGGTTTTTGCATACAAGAAAGCAGCGCCACCAGTGATGATGTAGATTGGATAGCTCAAGTAGAATTCGATGATGTGACTTGGTGTAAAGTCAGTGTCACGAACGATAGTTTGATGCCATGTACCATCTTGCTCTGTAAAGTAGCTAGCGCCGTAGTAAATAGCGAAAGCATACATTACCAACCAAGTCCAATGAGTAAAGTGTCTTCTCAACTCTTCTCTTGGTGTGATTGACATTACTTTACGGTCACGAGTTTTCCAGATGTAACCCCACAGGATACCTGCAGTTGCAACTTCTAAAACGAACTCGATATAAAGAAAGTTCATCCAATATGTTTCGAATTCAGGTGCGAATGAATCCAGACCAGCTGACCAGCCATAGACGCCTTCATACCAACGAACCCAAGCATAGAACACTACATATAACAGTGATCCGAGGATCATGTTTCTTTTGTTTAACAGCGGTGCTTCCGCAGCATCAGCTCTCACTGATTCAGTTGTAGCTGCCATTTCTACCTCCAAAAATTATCAAATCCCCAACTTGTGATAGCTAGGGGTTATAGTTACAACTCCTTTTTTTCACCGGAACCATAAAAACTTTAAGGACCAATGACACTAAGTCAATTTAGTGAGCTGTCAGTCTACCAGCTCAATTAGCCTTGTCAAGTCAAAAACAAACACCAAATTAATTTCCTTGACCTCGGACTTTGCCTGGTAAATTCCTCTACACTTAAAACATTGATTCCTGTTAGAATTAATTTCAATTTTACTTTTTCGAAACCGAATCCATGAAGAAATACACCCTCTTATTTTTTATCGTTAGCTTAGGAATCTTGCTTTTAGTGCAAAGCAAAGTTGTCATGCCCCTCGTTTATAAAGTGATTCAATCAGACTTATTTCTTGTTGACAGCAAAGACCAGGGCGGACAAGACCCTATATCCAACTCATTAACTAAGCTCGCTTTCTCACACTGCAATAACTTCATCAGATCCAAGCTTGGTTCTGATGTATCTGTTAATTTTCCAGAAAAACCTCTTAATGCATGGAGCCTAGGAAATTACCAATATGTCGTTAATGCCGAAATCGACATCACAAGCGCCACCGCAAGCACTGTTACTAAAAAATATGTCTGCCGCATTAATTATAAAAACGGCGATAATGAAGAAGGCTCTGTTGATTTTGCCAACTGGTCTATTGAAGGTTTGTCTGGCTTAGATTCTTTTTAAAATAGTTCTTTGCTGGCATCACCACGCAACAGCACTTCCCCTGCTTTAACAAATCAGCTATTGCATGGACTCTTTACTTAAGCCCAATACATAAAGAAGAGCCGGGAAAGGAGTCGTGAAACCAATATCTCCAAAAGCTAACAGCCATAAAGCAGAAAGCCAGTGCAACATTTGTTGCACTGGCTTTCTGCTTTATGGCTGCCTACAAAATCAAAACGGTTAACATACCTTTTTGCATATATGCATCAAAAATACCAATCCATATATTTACTAAATTGCGGCATAACGAACTTTTTGTGGCAATGCTAGGATCAGCTGCCCAGCATAAGTCCACAAAATTTATTTGCCGTATTTTTTACGGAATTTATCTACTCGCCCCGCTGTATCAACAACGCGCTGTTTTCCTGTATAAAAAGGATGGCATGAAGAGCAAACCTCAACCTGCAAATCCTTACCCAATACAGAACCGGTTTCAAATTTATTACCGCAACCACAGGTTACAGTAATTTGTTTATATTCTGGATGAATTTCTGGTTTCATATCACTTTCACATTACCCACAAGGGCTACGACTTATTAGAGAACCCCGTATAATACGTATTTCATTTAAAGTTCGCAACTCAATTATATTTATGCGTATTATTACTTTAGATGCGAACGGCATCCGCTCCGCGGAGCACAAAGGTTTCTTTACATGGATGCAGCAGCGAGACACTAATATTATTTGTATATAAGAAACGAAATGTCAGCTGGATTAACTTAGCTTTGATCCTTTTTCCCTTCAAATTATCATTGTTTTTATCATGATTCTTAAAAAGGCTACAGTGGAATTACTTTATATTGCAAAAAAGAGCCCGATCGAATTATCAACGGCAGACTGACAAGGAATCGATATGAAAGGTCGCTTTATTTGCTCTCCGACTCACCAAGAGAACTCCAAACCTTAAGGTGTAAATTCATGGAAAAACTTGCGCCTTATTCACAAAATCACCGCAACCACATAATCTGAGATAGCTGGAGCATAACTCATAAAAAAATCGACTTAAGAAACTCAAGGCAATTGCTTTTTACCGAAAGAAAGAGCCTGGTTGGACCAATTATTAGCTGATAGTCAATGGATAGATACATCCAACCCCTTATAACCAAGGGGCTGAACAAGACGCATGGAGATCAAACAGAGGCCACTCTTGGGTAAAAATTGCTGGCTGGCACATTGGTTATCAAATAACCAACCCTGTCTTTAAAGATAGAATAAACGCAACATCTATTTATAAAGATGAGCGATTCTCCGATCACGCTCTACTGATTATGGATTATAGCCATGATCAGTAGAGCGGCTTTGATAACGCATCAATAAAAGCACCAGCACGATTGCCGGTAGACCTACTGTTGACGCATAAATAAAAAAAACCGTGTACCCATAGCTATCTACAACTATCCCGGAAAATCCGCCTAATAGTTGTGCCGGCAAAGTCATCAACGAACTGAACAACGCATATTGAGTAGCAGTGTAAGCAGTGTTAGTTAGACTGGAAAGGTAAGCGATAAACACTGCCGTGGCGATACCGCCGCTTAAATTGTCCGCACTTATAACACCTGACAGCAGCAGCAAATTGGGCTCGCTGACCGCCAAAACGGCAAACAGCAAATTAGTAGCCGCCACCATAACCGCACCCAGCAATAAAGGGCGCATAACCCCATACTTGACAACCAATACTCCACCTATTGCAGCGCCGGCAATAGTCATAAAAAAACCAAAAATTTTGCTAATATCTGCAATATCTTTTTTACTAAAGCCTAAATCAAGATAAAACGGATTGGCCATAACCCCCATCGTGATATCGCTCATTTTGTAAAGAGCAATAAGCATCAAAATCAATAAACCGATTTTGCCATTGCGCTCAAAAAACTCTACAAAAGGATTCAATACAGCACCTGCGATAGCTGTCGACAATCTCCGCCAAATACTCCACTGACTTGCATCAGCATCTTTGCGCAGTCGCCCGTCAAATTGTTTATGCTCTGGCTCTTTAATACAAAGAGTTGCAATCAACCCCACAGACATGGCAGCTGCCATCACAAAGTAAGACACTTTCCAACTGGCATATTCCGCAATATAAAAGGCGCCTGCGCCCGCCATCAGTAACGCAATCCGATACCCCAGCACGTAGGTCGCCGCCATAGCACCTTGATATTCAGGATCCACAGATTCAATGCGATAAGCATCAATAACCACATCTTGCGTAGCTGAACAAAACGCTACCCACACTGCAAACAATGCGATCTGCTGCAATTGACTGTGCGAATCCGAATATCCCATGCCAATCAAGCCAATAATAATGCCTAATTGCGCAAGCAGCATCCAACTGCGCCTTTTACCCAAAAATTTAGTTAAGAATGGCAAAGGCAACCTGTCTATAACGGGAGCCCAAAAGACCTTTATTGAATAGGTAACCCCGACCCAACTGAAAAAACCTATAACGGATCTCTCCACACCCTCATCCCGCAACCAGGCTGATAACGTCGAAAAAACCAATAAGAAAGGAAGCCCGGCGGAGAAACCAAGAAAAATCATGCCGCGCACTTGCGGCTGAATATAGATTGAAAAGGCTGAGCGCCAGCTTTTATTGCCAGCCATTGACCTCACCCAACAACCGTGACCGCACTGACAGAAATATTTGGCGAGAACTGCCTGCATAATCCACATGGATTATGCAGGTGTCGAAACCACGTCCTGAGCAGCTGCCGAGCACCGCACGAAACGTGCAGTGCATGCTTGAATTATCAACCATTAATTAGATAGTGAACAACAATACTTGCTACGTAACCGCCAGCAATTGCAGGCGTCCACTTTAAATGGCTAAAAAATGTATATTTATGGTCAGACTGCCCCATCAACGCCACACCGGCAGCAGAACCAACAGATAATAACGACCCACCAACACCAGCAGTTAACGTCACTAATAACCATTGATATAAATCCATATCCAGATTCATGTTCAGCACCGCAAACATAACAGGAATGTTATCAACAATTGCTGAAATCACACCCACTAAAATATTTGCCGTTGTCGCACCTAATCCGTCGTACATAGCACTGGACAGCAACTCAAGGTAACCGATATAGCCTAATCCGCCAACCGCAAACACTACGCCGAAGAAGAACAACAAGGTATCCCATTCCGCATGACGCACCTTATCGAAAATGTCAAACGCGTCATCACCTTCAACACGGAAAACTGTTTTTAAGCGATAGCCATAAAGCATCAACGCAGAAAGTCCGACCATCATTCCCATAAACGGTGGCAAATGCAGAGCTTGTTTAAAACTTACCGCCGTAACGATAGTCAACAAGAACATCACGCAAATCTGTACCGCACCTGGTTTTAACTGCACGGCCTCTTCTGTGGTGGCTTTAGGTTGCTCATCAGGAACCGCAAAATACATCACCGCTGCCGGCACAGCGTAATTCACCATCGATGGAATAAACAACTTGAAGAAATCAAAAAACTCAGCGTACTCAGCCTGCCACACCATCAAGGTTGTGATATCGCCAAAAGGACAGAACGCCCCTCCCGCATTAGCTGCAACCACTAAATTAACAAAGCCGATACTGACAAATTTAGGATTATCAGCCCCTACCGCCATCACAACCGCACCGACTAATAAAGCCGCCGTCAAGTTATCAGCCACAGAGGACAAAAAGAATGTGATAACGCCGGTAATCAAAAACAGCTTGCGATAGCCAAACTGCTTTCTTACCAACCAAGAACGCAAGGCCTCAAACACGTTACGTTCGGCCATTGAATTAATATAAGTCATGGCAACCAGCAGGAATAACATTAACTCTGCATATTCTTTTAAGTTGTACTCGAAAGCCTCATGCATATCCTCAGCAGAAACACCGGCTTGAGCAGCCAAAACAGCCGCATTCGCCCAAATAATGCCAGCGGCTAAGATAACCGGTTTGGATTTACTTAGATGCGTAAATTCTTCTGCCATAACAAAGCCATAGGCAATGATAAAGATCAGAACCGTATAAATACCCCGCTCTGTTCCTGTCAAGCCGAGACTTTCAAAACCACCTGCCATTGCCATTCCAGGCAACAGCAATAGAGACAACACCACAAACAATGACCGTAACAAAATAACCCCCTAACTTTTATCTCAAAAATTAACCAAAAAACACCCAAAATTCAGCCGACAATCTTAGCATCATACAATAACCTTTGTCATTTTATGACCCACAGTATATGATTAATGGTTGTAATTAATTGCCTATACAAGCGCTCAGCGCTCACTTATGTACCAGTATAATAACAACGACCAAACACTCATTGAAGAACGGGTATCCCAATTCAGAAAGCAAACCGAAAGCTTTTTGAAAGGCGAAATTTCAGACGATCAATTTCGCGCATTGCGCTTAATGAATGGTCTTTATGTGCAGACTCACGCTCCGATGTTGCGGGTAGCCGGCCCTTACGGCCTGATTAACTCCAAGCAATTCAGAAAACTGGCTCACATTGCCCGTACCTACGACAAAAACTACTGTCACTTTACGACTCGGCAGAATATCCAGTTTAATTGGCCTAAATTGGAACAAGTGCCCGACATTCTTGAAGAATTGGCCAGCGTCCAAATGCACGCCATCCAAACCAGCGGCAATTGTCTTAGAAACACCTCAACTGATCATTTGGCCGGCGTTTGCATCGATGAAATTGAAGATCCCCGACCCTATTGCGAAATAATCCGTCAATGGACAACCCTGCATCCGGAATTTGCTTATTTGCCGCGTAAATTCAAGATTGCCGTCAGCGGCGCAAAGCATGACCGTGCGGCGACTCAACTTCATGACATCGGCTTGCATCTGGTAAAAAATGATGCCGGAGAAATCGGTTTTAGAGTGCTGGTCGGCGGCGGATTGGGACGCACGCCTATCATTGGGCAAGTCATCAAGCCCTTTTTGGAAAAGAAACACCTGCTGTCTTACCTGGAAGCCATACTGCGCATTTACAACCTGTTCGGACGCCGTGATAACAAATACAAAGCGCGTATTAAAATTCTGGTTAAAGAATCCGGCATGGAGCAATTCTCCGAATTGGTCGAAAACGAGTGGCTGCTGATCCGGAATAACCTGGAACTTGACGCCGCGCGCATTGAAGCCATCAAAGCCCAGTTCGCATTACCCCCCTACGAAGCAGATGCAGCGCATGATACCGGATTTGCACAGCACCAACTCGAGAGCAAGGCTTTCGCAACCTGGGTTAAATACAATACAGCCGATCACAAAGTGCCCGGCTATCGCGCTACATTTTTGTCGTTAAAAGCACCGGACTCACCTCCCGGCGACATGACCGATACGCAACTTGACGCTGTTGCTGACCTAGCTGACCGCTACACCTTTGGTGAAATCAGAAGCACGCACAGGCAAAATCTTGTTTTTGCCGACGTCAAACAGGCCGATCTGTTCGAGTTGTGGCAACAGCTAGATGCATTGAAACTGGCTACGCCGAATAACGGCACTGCAACCGACATGATTTGCTGCCCCGGCCTCGATTTTTGCTCGCTCGCAAACGCCGGTACAATCAGCATCGCCAAAGAAATCAATGAAGCGCTCGATGACCTGGACTACCTCCATGACATCGGCGATGTAAAAATCAACATGTCCGGCTGCATGAACGGCTGCGCGCACCAAAGCGTCGGCCATATAGGCATCCTCGGCGTTGATAAAAAAGGCGTGGAATGGTACCAGCTGACTTTAGGCGGCTCCTCTGAAAACGAGGCAGCTATCGGCGAACGGCTCGGCCCTTCCATTGCCAAAGATCAAGTCACCAAAGCCGTCACTACCATACTGGATGTTTACATCAAGCAACGCCTGGATGACGAGTCTTTTTTGGACATGGTAAAACGCGTTGGCATCACCCCATTCAAAGAGCAAGTCTATGCAAATAATTAAAGACAAACAGATTGTTGACGACAACTGGAGCTATGTTGCCGATGACGCCGATCTGAAAAACGGCGACATCAGCGTTTCCTTAGCCCGATGGAAAAAAGACAAGCAACAGCTGCTTAAGGCTAACGGCAAAATAGGCGTCAGGATCGGCCCCGCCGACTCGGTTGAAGACATTGCTGCCGACTTGAAAGACATCCAATTAATCGAGCTGAATTTTCCCGCCTTTGCTGATGGCCGCATATTTTCCCATGCTTGGCTGCTCAGAGGCCGCTATAACTACCAAGGTGAAATCAGGGCAACAGGCCACTTCATGCGGGATCAGGTGTATTACTTATCTCGCGTCGGCGTTAATGCCTTTAACCTGGAAAAAACCGAAGATTTGCCTGCGGCTCTGTCTAACCTGAATGACTTTAGCGTCAATTATCAAAAATCGATCCGTTAATACGCATTAATTCACCACGAAGACACGAAGAGCACGAAGTGGTGTAGGATGAGTAGAGGCGATAGCCGAAACTCATCCCATCCAACACCCATCTATGTAATGGGTTTCACTATGCTCGACCCCTCCTACCACGCCTCACCGCTTTGTTATGTCAAACCTGCCCCTTCTTTAAACCAACTAGGCATTGACTCACCCCATACCTCCCCAGAAACTTTTTCAATGGCGTCTATAACCCACTTCACTCCTTCGGCATTCAACTTTTCACCAACAAAGCGACTTCTTGAATTGTGAGGTTCAGAGTGGGCAACAGCTATTCTTGCATCCCAAATTGACCTAACTTCCGAAGACTCATACCCTATAAGTCTTTTAAATTTGTCAGGTGGGCCAACCTTTAAATAACTTCCTCTCCCTCTTTGTTTATATAACTCTGGTTTTAGCACATAAGCAGCCTCTGACAATAAAGCCTCTAAAGCTGCCGCCCCCATCAATATGGTTGCTGTTGCCAGCGCAACAACTTTATATTCGTTTGTTTCTTCTTCAGTCATCCTGACCAGCATTTTTGCATGCGCCACAAGTCCGGCAGACTGGAATACTGTAATTATTATTTCCTCTGTTGCAGTTACTGAATCATTTGTTTGCATGCTTTTTCAACTCTGCCCATCTAAAGGCATAACATAAAAGTGCTGTATCTTATCGTATTAAAGAACTGCACGATTAAAATCGTAATCTTCCCCAACAAATTCAATGCATAAAAAACCCGGATTCCAGCAAACATTTACATTTGCTGGAATCCGGGTTTGGGATTGCCGTTATAAACTATAAGCTTATTTTTTCATAATACTAATGCCTTTCAGCAAGGTCAGAGCCTGATACAAAGGATAATCTTTTTCCAAGGCTTCCTTCTCTTTCTCCTGCGCCGCTTCCTTACTCTCCTTGCCTTTTCCGTTTTGCAAATGATGCGACAAATCGGCTTCCTTGACCGGCTTGAACTCGGATTTTTCCAACTCCTCCAATTTGACGCGAGCTAAGGCAATATCCGGCTCGATACCCTCAGCCTGGATGGAGCGTCCTGAAGGCGTGTAGTATCTAGCTGTGGTCAACTTGACTGCAGAACCACCACTGGTTGGCAATATGGTTTGCACCGAACCTTTACCGAACGATTTTTCACCCATGATCACCGCGCGTTTTTGGTCCTGCAAAGCTCCGGCCACAATCTCAGAGGCCGACGCGGAACCGGCGTTAATCAATACGACTATCGGCGCACCGTCAAGGAGATCATCGGCAGCGGCATTAAAACGCATTTCCGAGTTCTCAATACGACCCTCGGTGTAAACAATGAGACCGCTCTTGATGAAGGCGTCACTCACCTCAACGGCTGCATTCAATACTCCGCCTGGATTATTCCGCAAATCCAAAACCAGGCCTTTTAAGTTGCCTGCATTTTCCTTTTTCAACGCGGCCAGGGCCTCTTTCAGGCTTTCACCGGTTCCTGATTGAAAACTACTAATACGCACATAGCCGTATCCTTTTTCCAACATCCGGTTTTTTACGCTTTTAACCTTTATGATGTCCCGGGTTATGCTTATTTTTAAAGGCGCTTCTACCCCTTCACGAACAACGGTAAGTAAAATTGTGCTGCCCGGTTCGCCACGCATAAGCTTGACCGCCTCAGCTAAGGTCATGCCTTTTACCGGCTGATCATCAAGCCTGACAATCAGGTCTCCGGTTTTGATCCCGGCCCTCTGGGCGGGAGTATCATCAATAGGGGAAACCACTTTGACAAAGCCGTTTTCCATTGTTACTTCAATGCCTAAGCCGCCGAACTGGCCGGTTGTGCCTTCTTTTAATTCCTGATACTCCTCGGCAATCAAATAAGCGGAATGGGGATCAAGTCCGCTCAACATGCCGCGAATAGCATCTTCCAATAATTTTTTGTCGGAAACGGGTTCTACATAGTCCCTTTTAATTCGGCCAAAAATCTCCGTAAATGTGCGCAAATCTTCATAGGGCAGAGCTTCCGCTGTATCAGCTACCGGCTCGACATTATCCCGCTCGGCAAAAACGCTGCCGCAGATTCCCATAAAAACACCCAACATAATCCCTAAGGACAAAATGAAAATATTTTTCTTTTTTAACATGTATCTTAAAACTCCAACATTCGATTTCCTAAAAACACGGCCGTTAAGCAGTTAATTGACTTGATCCCGACTACTTCCGACACCACTCAAGCGGATCAACCGGCTTACCATTGTTGCGTATCCCAAAATACAGCCCGGGCCGGCTACGACCACCGCTTTGCCCCACTGAAGCAACGACTTCGCCGGCGTCTACCCATTCACCAACTTGTCGATATAAACTTTGATTAAATGCGTAAAGAGTCATGTAGCCCTTGCCGTGATCAATAATAATCAACAAGCCGTATCCGCGTAGCCAATCAGAAAAAACTACTTTTCCGCTGGTAATCGCATGGATCTCCGTTCCCTCGCTAGCGTCAATTAAAACTCCATCCCAAATGTTCTCAGTACTTTCAGCCCGCACGCTGCCGAACTTATTAGTCAACCGCCCCTTAACAGGCCATGGTAACCGACCTTTAAATGAAAAAAAATCACCTTCAAGCTTAGGAAAATTATCCTTGGAATTCAGTAAGTCTTTGCCAGGTTCTTCGGCCGGAACCTCGGCAGTTTTGTGCAATTTTTTTGTTTGCTCAACTTCAAAAGTAAGATCATTAGTCGATCTTTGTAATGAAGATACCAGATTTCTCAACTTGTTTTCACTTTCTCTCAAGTGAATTATTTGCTGTTCATTTGAAGAAAAATCACTTTTTAATTGCGCCAGCAATTTAGCTCTTCGTTTTTTAACGTCGTCTACCGCTATCTGTTCCGATTTCTTTTGCTCAAGACTTTTCTCTAAAAGTTCGGTTTCGTGCTGCTGCTGCTTACCAAGCCGCTCCAGATGATGCATAGACTCTGAAATGTTAGCCAGCTTTGCCAGGCGAGCCTTGTTAAGGTAATCGTAATACACCAGCATCCGGCTGGATAATGCAGGATCTTGCTGATTTAGCAGCAACTTCAATTGTTCCTTTTGCCCCATTGCGTAGGCTGCCTTTATTTGACCCGCCAATTCTACGTTCTGTTTAGCGACTTCATCCTGAAGGCTCTGTTTTTCCTGATGAATCTTACTCAAATTCTGGCGTTTTTGTTCAACTTGAGCCTGCAATGTCTTCAATAAAGCGGCCGTCCTTCCGTAGAGCTTCTCAACTTCACCCAACTGCGAGTTTAAAGTGTTTTTTTGCAGTTGAATGCGCTGCAAGTTTTCGCCGGCCGCTTTAATTCCTGATTGAACTTTAGTTAGCTCTTCACTTCTTTCCGAGACTTCCGCCCTACCCTCATGGACGAACGCACTCAGCAAAAAACAAAAAACCAACTTCTTTCTCATCCACAGATTAAACAACTTTAATAAGCGATCGACCAGTCATTTCAACAGGTTGCTCAACCCCTAGCATTGCCAATATTGTTGGAGCCAAATCCGACAAACTGCCGCCTGCATCTAATGCTTTGTCCCCACCGACATAAACCAAAGGCACAGGATTTGTAGTATGCGCTGTGTGCGGCTGCCCGGTTTCTTTATCAACCATTTGCTCAACATTGCCGTGGTCGGCAGTTATCAACATCTGCCCACCCACAGATTTTAAGGCGTTAACTACGCGCTGCAACGAAGCGTCAACCGCTTCCACAGCCACAATTGCCGCATCGATTATGCCGGTATGCCCAACCATATCGCAATTAGCATAATTACATATGATGACATCGTATTTACCGCCGGTAATGGCAGCGACCAAATTATCGGTAACTTCTCCTGCATTCATCTCCGGTTGCAGATCATAGGTCCTGACCTTGGGTGAGGGCACTAATATTCTATCTTCTCCAGGAAAAGCCGTGTCTATGCCGCCGTTAAGGAAAAAGGTGACATGCGCATATTTTTCCGTTTCCGCCAAGCGCAATTGGGTCATGCCCAGATTGGACAAATACTCGCCGAGACAATTTTTTAAATCAGTCGGAGGGAAAGCCACATCATAGTCAAAATCCTGTTGGTATTCCGTTAACGTACAGTAATAGCCCGTGTGAGGCGCGCGACTTCTCTCAAATGCATCGAATGTTGGTGCCGTTAATGCCACAGAGATTTCGCGAGCACGATCGGCCCGAAAGTTCATAAACACAACCGAATCTTCGGGATCAAGAGCAACCGTCCGATGTTCGGAGTCAAAAATAGTGGTCGGCAAAACGAACTCATCTGTTTCGCCTCGCTCATAAGCCGCTTCCAAGGCCTGTATTGCAGAGTCCGCGCTAAAAGCGCCCTCGCCTTTGGCGATCAGGTCATAGGCCTGTTTTACGCGATCCCAACGATTATCCCTGTCCATTGCATAAAAGCGACCCACGATTGAAGCAATCCGGCCTACGCCAAGCGCCGCAAATTTTGCATCCAATAACTTCAGGGAAGCCATTGCGCTCTTGGGTGGGACATCGCGTCCATCTAGAAAGGCATGCAGGTAAATTTTATCGAGTCCGCGCTTGGCGGCTAATTCGACCATCGCGGCAATCTGCTCTTCATGGCTATGCACACCGCCAGGAGACAGCAATCCCATGACATGCAAAGCTTTATTTTTTTCTTTGGCAAGATCCGCTGCTCGGCAAAGAACAGGATTAGAATAAAAACTGCCGTCGATTATTGCATCGTTAACCTTGGAGAAATCCTGCGGAACATAGCGGCCCGTACCGATATGAATATGCCCAACTTCTGAATTACCCATTTGTCCGCTAGGCAATCCTACGACATTGCCGGAACAACTGAGCAGCGTCACGGAACAATCTTTTTGTAACTGATCCCAGCAAGGTGTCTTAGCCATTGCAATGGCATTGTATTCTTTATCCAACGAGTAACCGAATCCGTCAAGGATCAGCAATACCACCGGCTTTGGTCGATTTACCATCTTTAAATTTATCTCCGATACTAAAAAAAATCCGCATCACTACTTCTATGCAAACAAATCACTTTGTGCTTCATTGGATTCTTCATTACCCAAAATGGGCGTAGTGATGTATTATTTTGCCAGATTCACTGGTTTTTTATACTTGGCAACATGCCAATCACGCAATCAAGTGGTCATTATATTAATACACGTTGACAACAGTTGTGTATAAATAATTCTTCACGGGTTCTTTTTAATCGTCAATAAACCAGAAATATTAAGCAGACCTATGAAAACGAAAAATCCGCACAATTTGTATGACGATACCGACATAGCCAAAGCGGCTCTCTGCTTAAAGGCAATGTCACATCCATTGCGCTTAAAGATATTATGCGTTCTGGGCAGTGATTCAGTCTGCGTACAACAAATTGTCGACCAGGTTGGCACCAGTCAGAGCAATATTTCCCAGCATCTGGCAATTCTCAGGGAAAAAAATATTCTCGGCTCCAAAAAACAAGCCAACCGTGTTTATTATTTTATTGACGATGCCCGTATGCTGTTGCTCATTAAAATGATGCGGGATGTCTTCTGCTCTAACTACTAATTCATCTTTTCACTTAAACTTTACAATCTATCCATGGACCGCTATCTAGAATTCATTTTAAATCACTACATACTCTCTCTCGCTCTGGCTGTAGTAACTTATTTATTAATCCAGGAATTATTCGATACCGCATTCAAAAAATTCAGCTCCGTTTCCCCGTTGCTGGCTGTCGCCAAAATGAACGACAGCGATACAATAGTTATCGATGTACGCGAACCGGAAGAGTTTCTTAAAGGCCATATTGAAAATTCAATTAACACGCCATTGGGTAATTTGCCCACTCACCTGTCAAAATTGGAAACACACAAAAACAAACCTGTCCTTATAGCCTGCCAAACAGGAACACGCTCAGCCTCAGCCGGAAAAATATTGACTAAAGCAGGATTCGAGCAGGTTTTCGTTATTACCGGCGGCATGCAAGCTTGGGAAAACGACTACAAACTGCCGATAAAATCGCCAGGCAAGCACAAAAACTAAATTCGTGCTCGATATATACGGCTCTCACATTAAACCCTACTTATAAAATTCATTATGGCTGAAGAAACCAACCCAGTAGAAAAACAATTTTCGATCCAGAAAATTTATACCAAGGACATGTCTTTTGAGACACCTAACTCGCCTAAAGTATTTACCGGAAAATGGGAACCCACTGTCGACTTTAATCTAGGCACTCAAGTTGCGCCTTTAGAAGACTCAATGTACGAAGTAACCCTCATGGTAACCATCACCGTGAAAAACGAAGATGCGACAGCCTATCTTGTTGAAGTCAATCAGGCTGGGATCTTCTCTTTAGCTGGTTTTACGGATGCAGAAATGGGACCGATGGTTGGCAGCTTCTGCCCTAACATTCTGTTTCCTTATGCAAGAGAGGCCATTTCAGACCTCGTCACAAAAGGCGGCTTTCCGCAAATGATTTTAGCCCCGGTAAATTTTGACGCCTTATACTCACAACATTTACAGCAAGCACAACAAACGCCCGGCTCTGACGCTATTAACTAATTCGCTCGATGAATAAAAAAATAGCCGTCCTTGGCGCCGGTTCATGGGGCACGGCCCTGGCAATCCTGGCAGCTAGAAATGGTTGCCGGACGCTGTTGTGGGGACATAATCCGGAACACATGGCATCGCTGGCACAAGATCGTGAAAACAAACGCTATTTACCCGGCCTGATTTTTCCTGAGAACCTTACCCTTACTTCCGACTTGGCTGAGGTCGCCGGGTTTAGCAGCCTCATACTGGTTTCCGTGCCCAGCCATGCGTTTAAAGATACGCTTCTTAAGCTCAAAGCGCATTTATCCAACGACGTGCAAATAGCTTGGGCAACCAAAGGCTTTAATCCTGATAACGGCTCCCTGCTTCATGAAGTTGTAGCCGATATATTTTCTGCGCAAACACCGGCGGCCCTGCTTTCAGGCCCCAGTTTTGCAGGCGAAGTCGCGGCTGAACTGCCGACAGCCATTACCATTGCTTCAGCGCAGCCGGATTTTGCAGGCCTTTTGACTGACATCCTGCACAGTGAACGTTTTCGGACTTACACAAACTCGGATCTGATTGGCGTAGAAGTAGGTGGGGCGGTAAAGAACGTCATGGCTATTGCCGCCGGCATTGCCGATGGGCTTGGCTTTGGGGCAAACACCCGAGCCGCGCTGATTACTCGAGGACTCAATGAAATCATTCGACTCGGCGTCAAACTTGGCGGCAAGCAGGAAACCTTTATGGGGTTGGCAGGCCTCGGCGACCTGATACTGACTTGCACCGACAATCAATCCAGAAACCGGCGTTTTGGTCTAGCCTTGGGACAAGGCAAGGATACAGCTGCCGCTACAGAGGAAATCGGCCAGGAAATTGAAGGTATTTCAGCGGCAAAAGAAACTTTTTTGCTCGCTAAAAAATACGGCGTGGACATGCCTATTACCGAACAAACCTACAAGGTGCTATATGAAGGCTTGGCTCCGCTAACCGCTGTACAAAACTTATTGGCTCGAGAGCAAAAAGCCGAATCATAGAGAGAACTTTAATTCACCACGAAGGCACGAAGAGCACGAAGTTTTATTCCTTCGTGCTCTTCGTGCCTTCGTGGTGAATTCATATCTATTTTATCATCGCATCCGCAAAACCCATCTGCCGCCAAGCCTCGTAAAGGACAATAGAGACCGTATTGGACAAATTCAAACTCCTGCTTTCCGCCTGCATCGGCAAATACAAGCATCGATCGGAGCCTAGCTCAGACAACACCGCCGCTGGCAGACCGCGCGTTTCAGGACCAAACAAAAACGCATCCTGAGACTGGAATGTCACCTCACTGTAAACCTTCGTGCCTTTTGTGGTCAGCGCGAAAATCCGCCCCGGCTTAATACTGTCGACAAACTCAGCCAATGAATCATGCTCTTTCACAGCCACCCATTCATGGTAATCCAGTCCCGCCCTGCGCAATTTCTTGTCATCCAACTCAAAACCCAGCGGTTTGATTAAATGCAACTGCATGCCGGTATTCGCGCAAAGCCGGATGATATTACCGGTATTAGCGGGAATTTCCGGCTCAAACAAAACGATATGAAACACGATCAGGACTTGATGCTGACCGGCGTCAGTTTCCAGATGTCGTTGTTGTAATCGGTGATGGTTCTGTCGGTAGAAAACTTACCGCTGGCGGCGCAGTTTAAAATACTCATTTTGACCCAATGCTCCTGGTCCTGATAAGCGGCTTCCACACGTTTTTGCGCGTCGATAAAACTACGGAAATCGGCTGCCGTCATCCAGGGGTCATGAGGGCTTCTTATCGAGGCCAGAATATCGTCAAAAATTCCCGGCTCGAACTGGCTAAAATGCCCGCACTCAAGCAGCTTCATGACCCTATTTAAATCTTCATCCTGATCGATGATCGCATTAGGATCATAGTGATGTCTCATTTCTTCAACCTGCTCCTCGGTCAAGCCGAACAGGAAGAAATTCTCATCGCCGACTTCTTCGCGAATTTCAATATTAGCCCCATCCAGCGTGCCGATCGTCAACGCGCCGTTCATCATAAATTTCATATTGCCGGTGCCCGAAGCTTCCTTGCCGGCGGTGGAAATTTGCTCGGAAAGATCCGCGCCCGGACATATTTTTTCCATCGCGGAAACCCGATAGTTGGACAAGAACACCAATTTTAATTTTCTGCCCACATCAGGATCGGAATTCACGACGCTGGAGACATTATTGATCAGCTTGATGATTTTCTTCGCCATGTAATAGCCCGGCGCAGCTTTTCCGCCAATCAGTACACAGCGGTCCGTCCAGTTCGCCGTATCGCCACGCTTGATACGGTCATACAGATGTATCACATGCAACACATTCAGCAGTTGACGTTTATATTCATGAACGCGCTTGACCTGCACATCAAACAGCGCATCTACATTAAAATCAACATCATATTCAATCTTTTTGAAATCAACCAGCCGTTGCTTGGCGTCTTGCTTGATTTCATGCCAGCGCTTGCGGAACTTCTTGTCGTCAGCGTAAGGTTCAAGCTTCTTTAACAACGACAAATCCGTCAACCAGCCGTCGCCTATGGTCGCAGTGATCAGTTCGGCCAGTTCGGGATTACAAGCCGCCAGCCAACGGCGCGGGGTAACCCCATTGGTTTTATTGTTGAATCTGTCCGGCCAGAACTCATAAAAATCCCGGAACAAGCCCTGCTGCAATAATTTCGAATGCAACGCGGCAACGCCGTTAACCGAATAGCTGCCGACTATCGCCAAATAGGCCATTCTGACATATTGCTCATGACCTTCTTCAATAATAGACATGCGGGTTAACCGATCGGTATCGCCCGGCCAGTGTGCTGAGACTTCGGCCAAAAAATGGGCATTGATATCGAAAATGATCTCCATCAGCCTTGGCAACATCTGCGTGAACAGATTAACCGACCAGCGTTCCAGCGCTTCCGGCAACAAGGTATGGTTGGTATATGCCATTGTCTTACGGGTGATAGCCCAGGCATCATCCCAGACCAGGCCGTGAACATCCAACAACAAGCGCATCAATTCCGCTACCGCGATGCTCGGGTGCGTGTCGTTTAACTGGAAGGTATTCTTCGCCGCAAACTCGGAGAAATTATTACCGTGGCGACCAACCCAAGTGCCGATCACATCCTGCAAACTGGCTGACGCCAGCATATATTGCTGACGCAAACGCAGCGCTTTGCCGTTTTCATTGGCATCATTCGGATACAGCACCATAGTGATATTTTCGGCGGTATTCTTTTCCGCTACCGCTTCTGCGTAATCGCCGGCGTTAAACTCCTGCAAATCAAATTCTTCAGTCGCCTGCGCTTTCCATAAACGCAAGGTATTCACCGTGCCGTTCCGGTAGCCGGGAACCGGCGTATCATAAGGAACCGCGAGTATATCCTGCGTCTCTACCCAACTGGTTCTTTTATTACCGATCTCATCAATATGCGACTTGGTATAACCGCCAAATTTGATCCTGACCGTGTACTCAGGACGTTCAATTTCCCATACGTTGCCGTTACGCAGCCAGTGGTCAGGTTTTTCGACCTGCTCGCCATTAATGATATCCTGCGAAAACATCCCGTATTCATAGCGCAAACCGTAGCCGGTCACCGGCAATTGCAAGGTTGCGCAACTATCGATAAAACAGGCCGCTAAACGCCCCAACCCCCCGTTGCCCAAACCGGCATCCGGCTCGTTTTCAATTAACTCTTCAATCTCAAGCCCCAGATCATACATGGCTTTTTCAACCGTGTCGGTAATGCCCAGATTCAGCATGGCATTACTTAAGGTGCGGCCCATTAAAAATTCCATCGACAAATAGTAGGCTCTCTTGCAATCCGAATCTTTGTAGGTATTGAAAGTTTTTTTCCATCTTTCTATCAACCGATCACTGATCGCCATCGACAGCGCCTCATAGGCATAATGCGGCGAAGTATTGTGCTCATCCCGGCCCAGACGGTGGCTGTAATAGCGCTTGAAGTCGGCTACAAGATGTTGTTCGTCCATGCCCAATTCAGGAAGCATGGTAATTGTGGATTTTGGCTTGCTAGTTTTGAAGCTTCTATGTGGCATATTTTTTTAAACTACAGAGTTAATGTTATGTTGATGTTAACTACTTTTCTTTATTTAACCAAAATATTCCTTTCCCCTTACGTTTAGCAATCCTTGAAAATCTATCGCAAGTTTTTTTCCCAGCGGCTTACGAGCGCGGCAGCGATGCTGTTGCCGAACACATTGGTGGCACTACGGCCCATGTCCAGCACTTGGTCGACGGCCAGCAACAACAGCAAACCGGCCTCGGGAATATGAAACATCGACAGCGTGGCGGCGATAACAATCAGCGAAGCCCTGGGTACGCCGGCCACACCCTTGCTGGTAAACAGCAGCGTTAGCAGCATGATCAGCTGGTCGCCCAGCGTCATATCGATGCCGTAGGCCTGAGCGATAAACAGCACCGCAAAGGTCATATACATCATGCTGCCGTCGAGGTTGAACGAATAGCCCAGCGGCAGCACCAGACCGCAGACTTTTTCGTCGCAACCGAAACGCTCCAGTTGCTGCAACAGTTTCGGGTAGGCGCTCTCGCTGCTGGCGGTACCGAACGCCAGCAGCATCGGCTCGCGGATATGACGGATCAAAGACAGGGTTTTGCGCCCCAGAATCAAGAAGCCGACGCTGCCCAACGCAACGCACAGCAGCAGCAACCCGAGATAAAATTCCCCGATAAACCGGCCGTAAGACGCCAATACGCCAATGCCGTTTTGCGCGATGACTGAAGCCACGGCCGCAAACACCGCAACCGGTGCGGTATGCATCACGTAGCCAGTGACTTTCAACATGATATGCGTCAATGAATCGAGCAACTTGACGGTAGGATGAGCCAATTCGTCCAGCGAGGCGCAGGCCATGCCAAAAAACATCGAGAACACCACGATCTGCAAAATCTCGTTGGCCGCCATCGCTTCGATAATGCTTTTCGGGAACATATGCGCGACAAAATTAGCCAGCGTCGGCACAGCTTCCGGCAATCCCGTTTTCGCCCCGACCTCGGGCAGCGCCATGTGCAGCGAACTGCCCGGTTCAAACCAGTTCACCAGCAACATGCCCAGCAGCAGGCTGAAAATAGACGCCGAGAAAAACCACAGCATCGCCTTGATGCCGACCCGCCCAACGGTATGAATATCGCCCATTTTCGCCATGCCGACTACCAGCGTGGAAAAAACCAGCGGCGCGATAATCATCTTGACCAGCCGCAGGAAAATATCGGTCAGCGCGGCGAAAATCCCGGTTATCGGCTTCATGGCTTCGGTTCCTCCCAGGGTCAGGCTAAGCAGCTCGCCAACGATGATGCCGAGCACCAGCGCTATAGCAACATAGAGCGTTTGGCGATTTGGATGTGATGTGTGGGTTGTCATAAATTTAAAAGGGCTTAGTTAAAATTATCGTCGCCAATCAAATGCTGAATTTGTCCGTTATCAAATTGCCGGTGATAATTTTCAAAAGACCGCATATTACCGAACCAATTGTAAAACTTGTTGCGATTCGATGCGGCTTGGCTTCTGCTGCCGAATCGTTTGATAGGAAGAATAAGGGTAAGTGCGAAAATCGTCGGTAAACCCGTGTTTTTGCGGGTTACGATCAATATAGCTGACCAGATGAATGAAATAGCGGTCTGTGTCGATCAGGATACGGTTGAAGTTTTTCTCGAATAAACTGCCTGAACGGTCGTAAGCCTTGTTGATTGCTTTGGTGTACGCGTTAAATAAATTTGAAAAAGATTGCGAATAATTGCGCGACGTAAAACCTTCCAGGTCTTGAAGACCTGGAAGGTTTGGTTCCCTGCCCAGATTTAGACCTTCCAGGTTTTTAAAACCTGGAAGGTCTGGCTTGGGATTAATCCTGACCAACAAATGAAAGTGGTTTTTCATCAAGCAATACGCGTAAGTATCGGCAATCGGATAAATATAACGGATATAAAGTTTGAGGAAATGGCGATAATTTCGTTCCTCCGGAAACAAGTTTTCGCCGTTATTGCCGCGATTATAGATATGGTAATAGTGGCCGTTGAGTAAGGGCGTTTCTTTTGACATATTTAACCTTGAGAGTAAAACCTTCCAGGTCTTCAAGACCTGGAAGGTTTAGTTTCCAGCCCAAATTTAGACCTTCCAGGTTTTAAAAACCTGGAAGGTCTGCTCAGACTAACAACACCGCTTAACCCCATTCCACTTTTCATCCTGCCACTGCTTGAAAAACGCTTCTTTGCTTAACGGCATTTCGGCTTGATGATGCTCTGCATGATGCTGTAAATAGCGCTCGTAAGCATCATCCCCGGAAAGGCGACGCACTAGCCGCCAAAGCGCTTTGAGTTTGCTAAGCATCAATCCCTCACCCAGTCTTCAATCAAACGGCTCGGACTATGCGGCGATTCCGCCAGCGGCAGCACCGGCTTTCCGGCCAGATAACGGCTGCAAACGCGCAGCATGTCGAACACGATCAACCATAACAAAGCCACAAAAAACAGCGTTATCCAGCCGTCCAGATGCAGATTGAAGATCAGTTGAGGCGCAACGGCCGCTTTTTCCGGCGGCAACGCGCCTGCCGCCAGCTTGTCGGCCAGATCATTGGCCGCTGAAAAGAAACCGATGCGGGTATTGTCGCTGGCGATTTTTTCCCAGGCAGCGGTGCTGGTGATCGTCACCAGCCAGGTCAGCGGCAGGCCGGTCACCCAGGCGTATTTGAGCTTGTCGGATTTGATCAAAATGCCGGTCGCCACGCACAGCGCAATCGCGGCCAGCATTTGATTGGCGATGCCGAACAGCGGCCACAAAATATTGACCCCGCCGTTCGGGTCGATCACGCCGATATACAGAAAATAGCCCCACCCAGCGACCACCAGCGCGCTGGTCAAAACGACCGACGGCGTCCACGAGGTTTCGGCCATTTTCGGCCAGATATTGCCGAGCATGTCCTGCAACATGAAGCGCCCCACGCGTGTTCCGGCATCGAGCGTGGTCAATATAAAGATCGCCTCGAACATGATCGCAAAGTGATACCACAAGGCCAGCATGCTTTCGCCGAACGCGCTGCCGAAAATGCTCGCCATGCCCACGGCTAAAGACGGCGCGCCGCCGGTTCTGGCAAACAACGTCGCCTCACCCATTTGACTGGCCAGCAGCTGCATTTGGTCAACCGTGACCGGAAAGCCCCATGAAGAAATTTTAGCGACGGCATCGACAGCCTCTTTGCCGACCACGCCCGCCGGGCTGTTGATTGCAAAAAACACGCCGGGATCGAGCACGGTTGCTGCCATCATCGCCATGATCGCTACAAAGGATTCCAGCAACATGCCGCCGTAGCCTATCATGCGGATATCGCGTTCATTGCTGAGCAATTTCGGCGTGGTGCCGGAAGCGATCAGCGAGTGAAAACCGGAAATCGCCCCACAAGCGATGGTGATAAACACGAACGGGAACAGCTTGCCGCCGAAAATAGGCCCGGTACCGTCAATGAACTGCGTCAGCGCAGGCATTTTCACGGTCGGTTGCAGCATGATAATCGCCACTGCCAGCAAAGTGATCGTGCCCAGCTTCACGTAAGTCGACAGATAATCGCGCGGCGCCAGCAACAACCAAACCGGCAAAATCGCCGCCGCAAAACCGTAAGCCATCACACACCAAGCCAATGTCAAACCTTCATGATCGAACCAAGTGCGCAAGGTAGGATTGTCGTCGATCCAGCCGCCGCCCATCACGGCCAGCAACAATAAAATCACGCCCAACGCCGAAGCTTCCAGCACTTGGCCGGGACGAAAACTACGCATATACAAACCGACGATCATCGCAATCGGAATCGTCGCCGACACCGTAGCCGTCGCCCACGGGCTGTGCTTCATCGCGTTAACCACCACCAGACCCAGCACCGCAATCAGGATGATCATGATCGCAAACGTACCGATCAGTGCCGCCGTGCCGCCCAATGCGCCCAGCTCGTCGCGCGCCATCTGCCCCAAGCTTTTGGCATCGCGCCGGGTCGACAAAAACAGCGTCACCATATCCTGCACGCAACCGCCCAGCACCGCACCGAACAAAATCCACAACGTCCCCGGCAAATAGCCGAACTGCGCGGCCAGCGTCGGCCCCACCAACGGCCCAGGCCCGGCAATCGCAGCAAAATGATGGCCGAACACGATCCATTTATTGGTCGGCACGAAATCGCGGCCGTTGTCCAAACGCTCGGCCGGTGTCGCCCGCGTCTCGTCAACCGCCAGCACCGTCGCGGCAATCCACGCCGCATAAAAGCGGTAAGCAATCGCGTAAACGCATAAAGCGGCGGTTATAAACCACAACGTGTTGATGTGCTCGCCGCGGTTTAAAGCAATCCCGCCGACAGCTGCCGCACCGAGCGCGGCAATCAGTACCCAGATTGAGTTTTTCAGTAGATTATTCATTAGGCATCTTCTATTTATTATTGATGTTTTGTCTCGGCGTTAACCGGTTAGCCGTTTTTGAGAAATAAATGACTTCCGGTAAGTCCTTAAAATGATCATCCGCCGTTATCAGCGGCACATCAACCAGTCTTGCGGAAGCATAAATAATTGCGTCGGCAAACGATAATCGATGTTGCAAAGCCAGGTCTGCCGCATAAAGAGACAGCCGGGTAGTCAATGGCAAGACCTGTCCTTGTTCGGTTAAAGCGATAACTTCCAAAGCCTCAACCTCACTTTTTTCCCGCTTTGCCCATTTATACAGTTCAAATTGCAGCGTAGTGGGAATGATTAATTCAGCCGGATCGGCCAGATAGGGCGCAAAGGCATCCGCTAACTGACCGTCGGTTAACCATTCTATCCAGCCGCAGGTATCAACCAGACCAGCCATTAAACTCTGTCCTGATGATCCCTGTAACCGTTAGGATTGCTGCCTTTGAAGCTACCTCTGGCAGCTGTTAAAGAGCGAACCGGAACCAGCTCAATAATGTCGCCTTTAGCGATCAGCGTAAACTGTTGCCCCGCTTTTAGATCGAGCTGATCACGGATAGCCTTGGGTATTGCCAATTGGAATTTGCTGGATAATTTAGCTGAAATCATACTAACCTTGTGATGATGCCATCGATCGAGTGAAAGTAAAATCATAGAGGCTACTCAGGATTGAGGCAAGTATTGGTTTGATCGTTAAGGCCGATTTGCTTGGGTGTCGCAGATGGACGGAGAGAACTTTGCTCGCTGCCTCGTTCCCACGCGCTGCGTGGGAATGCGATATGGGACGCGCTGCGTCCTACATTGAGATTCTCTGTATTTCGACGTTTATAGAGAATTGCGGCGCAGCGCGTGGGGACGAGGCAGCCTTGGTTTGTTCTTGACAAATATCAAACCTATTAGATGCCCTAATTTTCTAAATCATATATCATAGACTAAACTAACTAAACTTAACTCAATGAGGTTTATCATGCAGACAGTCAATATCCACGAAGCCAAAACCCAATTGTCTCGCTTAATAGATCAAGCGGTAAAAGGTGAGTCTTTCATCATCGCCAAAGCTGGAAAGCCGCTGGTCAAGGTGACTCGACTGGATGCTCCATCGGGCGAACAAATCCGAAGGCTAGGTTTCATGGAAGGGCAGATCACTGTTCCTGATGACTTCGACAGCATGGGCAGCAAGGAAATCGAGCTGCTTTTTGGCGATGAAGAATGAAGCTACTACTGGATACCCACTTATTGTTATGGGCTGCCGGTTCGCCTGACCAATTGTCAGCAGTTGCACGCCCATTGCTGGAAGACCCGTCGAACGAACTGCTTTTCAGTGCGGCCAGCCTTTGGGAAATTTCCATCAAGCGCGGACTTGGACGTTCCGATTTTCAGGTGGATGCAAGAGTGCTACGCCGTGGGCTGTTAGACAATGGCTATCAAGAATTGGCTATTACCGCTGAGCATGCGGTTTCTATCGACAGTTTGCCACCCATCCATAAAGACCCATTCGACCGCATCCTTGTTGCGCAGGCCACCGTCGAGGGAATCACCTTGCTGACATCGGATACTTTGGTGGCGAAGTATCCAGGACCGGTACGGCAGGTTTAACTCTTAAGCGAAAGAGTACATTAAACGTCTTCAGTTCCCACAGCGTTTTTTCAAATACCAAAAACAATGTAACGGAAAAAACCAAAGCTATGACCGAACCATTCATATCAGCCAAACTGATTAAACCACTTTACAAGAAGTTAACCCAAATATGGGAAACACGGGATAAGGAATTCGACGTGATATCCGACATATTTGGTGATCCGCGCACGCTCGCCCAATACTATATTCAGCCCGACTGTCAGCAACACAACCCTACGGATTACGACGAAGATAGTATCCGCTCCTGCGTGAAGTCTGAGATATTCAAAACCATTAATGATTTCTTGGGACGCGATAAAGTCGAACATGACGGCCGCAATCAGATGTTCATATTAGCCGATGCCGGTATGGGTAACATCTCTCTTTATGATGCTTAAATTGAGCCAAATGCTGCCTTTTTGGCCAAAAGACTACGATTGCCTGCTGTTCAAGCTAGACGAAAACACCTTAGACCGGATAAATACACAACATTATCGATAATATGCTGACTCTTTCTGACCTCGAATCGAGATTAAAATTTAGATATGGAACTGATAATATTCGAATTAAATCGCAAAGACTTAATATGGCTCTTTTGAGAGAACTTTCTTCTCTAGACAGATTAAATGCTGAGAAGCTCTTACATGAAAATGGGCCTTTTTTTCATGTTGCCAGAGACTTGTGATTTTGTTTTGCCCTATGCAGCCTCACCGGGCAACAGTTTTTTCGTTGCCCTACTATTAGCGCATCTGATTGTCGGGCATTAACAGCATGCCCTACCGAAACTAAAACCTCTAACCGTATTAACCATGCCCCAAAACAAACCAGTCCCAAAAATCAAAGGCGAATTTCTATTAGGCAACTTACGCCAGATGAAAGCCAATCCATTCCAAGCGCTTTGCGACTGGCAGCGTGATTATGGCGATTTGGTCAGATTCAGACTGGCTACGCGCCATTTTTATTTAATCAGTCACCCAAAGCTCATCGAGCAGGCTTTAATCAAGCAAAGCGATACCTTTGTCAAAATGTACGATCCTAAAAAACCAACCGGTCTGGGATTGGTGTTAGGGCAAGGATTAGTGACCAGTCAGGGCGAGTTATGGCAAAGGCAGCGGCGGTTAATGCAGCCGGTTTTCCAGAGGAGTAATTTGGCGTCTTTACACGCGCAGATTGTCATGGCCGGCAATAACTTATTAGCTAGATGGCGGCTATTAGGTGATGGGGCGCAGGTTAATCTCGCCGATGAGATGATGCAGGTAACGCTTGAAGTGATCACTCAAACCATGTTCAGCACCAGCGTTCTCGATAAAATCGAGCACATTGCCCCCGCTTTAGACACGGCGCTCCGGTATGCGGCCAAATCGGTCATGAATCCTTTGCGTATTCCGTTATCTATACCCACCCAGGCCAATCGGGAATTCAATGCGGCAAGCGCTCTGTTGGATGAAGTCATTTACGGGATTATCGAGCAGCGCCGTACCCAAACAGCAGTGCACAACGATTTGTTGGCTATGTTGCTGAACGCAAGCGATGACAAGGGTAACCTTATGTCCGATAAACAGATTCGCGATGAAGTCATTACTATTTTTAGCGCAGGCCATGAAACCACCGCGAATTTGTTAAGCTGGACGCTGTATTTACTGGCCCGCCATCCGGATGTATTGGCTAAATTGCGTCAAGAACTCGATACATTAGTGCAAGGCGAAATCCCAACGGCAGAAGACTTGCAGCAGCTTGTTTATACCAGAGCCGTACTGAATGAATCGATGCGTTTTCGTCCGCCTGTCGGCATTATAATGCGCAAGATTATCAAAGACACTGAGATTGACGGGTATTCGTTAAAGCAAGGCGGGCTGGCGATTTTCAGTATTTACAATATCCACCATCACCCGGATTTCTGGCAACAGCCTGAACAATTCGATCCCGAACGCTTTTTGAACGGTGAAAATCGCAGGTTTTCGTTCATGCCATTTGGAACCGGTGAGCGCATCTGTATCGGCAACCATTTTGCGTTACTGGAAAGCCAGATTTTGTTGAGCATGATCGTTCAGAATTTTGATTTGCAGTTGCTTAATACGGATGAGGCCGAAATTGAAATGGCGGTAACGCTGAAGCCGAAAGGTGGGATTCCAGTGAAGTTAACCGCTCGAAGCAGGCATCGTTAATTGTATGTTTTCTGTTTGATACCATTAGGGTGTAATCGAACACATTATCTTACATCTCAAACATATCAACCAAAGTCGATGAGATCATTTTTTGTGCTTTGGCGTCGATAGTCCCCAACTTTTTAACCAATCTGGATTTATCGACCGACCGCAATTGATCCAACAAAACCAGCCCGGTCTTATCTTGGAATTGAAGCTCAACTCTTGAGGGTGCATGAAAACCTTTTGTAGTCATTGGCGCGATTAAAACCGTTTTCAGGCAATTCATTTCATTCGGTGAAACAATAACGCAGGGTCTGGTTTTTTTAATTTCACTGCCGACAGCAGGGTCAAGCTCGATCAAATAAACATCAAACCGATTGACTACCATTCCCACTCCTCTCCGGTCGGAAGTTCCGCACTATGATCCAAATTACTATGGTTTTCATTAAAGTCCTGCTCAGTTTTAGCAGCTAAAATATTTTTAAATTGTTCTTTCCATCCTTGTCTGTGACTTTTTATCGGGGTGATTAACAAACCGTTATCGACGACCTGAATTTCAAATTCCCGATCTTGAAGATTTGCTTGTTTTATAAGTGCTTGTGGAATCCTGATACCTTGGGAATTTCCAATTTTGATTAAGTGCGCCATATTCGACTCCTCTTTATTTATAATTACATTGTAATTACTTTTAAATAGAGCGGTCAAATTAACGCAAAAAAAAGCCCGTCATAAAGACGGGCTTTTTAAACACTCAAACCAACTTAAGATCAGTTTTTGGTTTTATCAACAATCTGGTTGGCTTTAATCCAAGGCATCATGCTGCGCAGTTTTGCACCGACAACTTCAATCGGATGTTCTGCATTCAAACGACGCTTGGCGGTCATTTCAGGATAGTTGGTCATACCTTCCATGATGAATTGCTTTGCGTATTCGCCGTTTCTGATGTTTTTCAACGCTTCACGCATCGCCCAGCGGCTTTCTTCGTTGATGACGCGTGGGCCGGTAACGTATTCGCCGTACTCTGCATTGTTGGAAATGGAGTAGTTCATGTTGGCGATGCCGCCTTCAAACATTAAATCAACAATCAACTTTAATTCGTGCAAGCACTCAAAGTAGGCCATTTCAGGCTCATAACCGGCTTCAACCAGAGTTTCAAAACCCATTTTTACGAGTTCAACTGCACCGCCGCATAATACCGCTTGTTCACCGAATAAATCGGTTTCACATTCGTCGCGGAACGTGGTTTCGATGATCCCTGAGCGGCCGCCGCCGATAGCTGACGCGTAAGACAAGCAAATCGCTTTAGCTGTGCCTGAAGCATCTTGATGAACTGCGATTAAGTCAGGAACGCCGCCGCCTCGTACAAATTCCGAACGCACGGTATGCCCTGGCGCTTTAGGCGCGATCATGATCACGTCCAAATCGGCGCGTGGCACGACTTGGTTGTACAAAATAGCAAAGCCGTGTGCAAATGCTAATACTGCACCTTGTTTGATGTTCGGTTCAATTTCGTCTTTATACAATTTTGATTGGAATTCATCAGGCGTCAGAATCATCACGATGTCCGCGCCGGCAACTGCTTGTGCAACGTCTTGTACGGTTAATCCATGTGCTTCAGCCTTAGCCACTGAAGGTGATCCTGCGCGTAAGCCCACGACAACTGAAACGCCGGATTCTTTTAAATTAAGGGCGTGAGCATGGCCTTGCGATCCGTAACCGATAATGGCTACTTTTTTATCTTTGATGATTGAAAGATCGGCATCTTTGTCGTAATAAACTTGCATGGTTTTTCCTGTTTTTTGGGTGTTTAAAATTAATTGGGCGAAGGGCGAAGGGCGAAGGGCGACTGAGCTATGCTTTTTCGCCTTGAGCCTTTCGCCTTTAACCTTAAGTTTACAAATGCAGCCCTTTTTCGCCTCTTGAGATACCTGTCGGCCCGGAACGAACGACCTCAATAATGGTGTCGGGATCGATAGCTGCGATAAAAGCATCCAGTTTACTGGACGGGCCGGTCATTTCCACGACATAAGTGGTCGGCGTAACATCGATAATCTTGCCGCGAAAGATAGCCGCTATGCCTCTGATTTCTTCGCGGGTGTGTTCGGTGGTCTTGATCTTGACCATCATCAGTTCCCGTTCAATATGATCGGATTCGGCCAAGTCTATCAGTTTAACCACATCAATCAGTTTATTCAGCTGCTTGGTGATTTGCTCGATAATGTCATCGTTGCCGCGAGTGACCAGGGTCATACGCGACAGGCTGGGGTCTTCCGTTGGCGCTACGGTCAAGGATTCGATATTGTAGCCGCGCGCGGAAAATAAGCCTGCCACCCGCGACAACGCACCGGATTCGTTTTCAATCAGGATAGAAATAATATGTCTCATTTTACGCCAATTCCCTATCGGTTGATGTGCCTTCCGCGACTCTTAAGGTCATATCATTATGCGCTTTACCTGCTTCAATCATCGGGTAAACATTTTCGGTTCGGTCGGTCAGGATGTCCAAGAACACCGTGCGGTCTTTCATCGCAAAAGCTTCTTCCAGCGCCGGTCTGACGTCCTCGGGTTTATCGATACGCATGCCGACATGACCATAGGCCTCTGCCAGTTTGACGAAGTCCGGGATGGTGTCCATGTATGAATGCGAGTAACGGCTTTCGTAGGTAAATTCCTGCCATTGGCGAACCATGCCCAGGTAGCTGTTGTTCAGGTTGATGATTTTTACCGGCGCATTGTATTGCAATGCGGTCGATAATTCCTGAATGCACATCTGGATGCTGCCGTCGCCGGTCACGCAGGCAACTTCCGATTCAGGAAACGCCAGTTTAACGCCGATGGCCGCAGGCAAACCAAAGCCCATCGTGCCCAATCCGCCCGAATTAATCCAATGCCGCGGCTTGTCGAACGGGTAATACTGGGCCGCCCACATTTGATGCTGGCCGACATCCGAAGTGATATACGCCTCGCCTTTGGTGACTTCATACAACTGTTCAATCACGTATTGCGGCTTGATCAGTCGGCTGTTGCGGTCGTATTCCATACATTTGACGGCCCGCCATTGGTCGATTTGGTTCCACCAGCTTTCCAAGGCTTTCTTGGACGGTTTCTTTTTGCTTTCACTGATCATTTCCAGCATCTGTTCCAATACCGGTTTCACTTCGCCGACGATAGGAATCGCGACTTTAACGGTTTTGGAAATGGACGCCGGATCAACATCGATATGGATAATCTGGGCGTGCGGGCAAAACTGATCCAGTTTGCCGGTAACGCGGTCGTCAAAACGCGCGCCGATAGCAATAATCACATCACTGTCATGCATCGCCATGTTAGCTTCATAAGTGCCGTGCATCCCGAGCATGCCGACGAACTGCTTGTCGGTTGCCGGATAAGCGCCCAGGCCCATCAAGGTATTGGTGACAGGAAAACCCAGAGTGTGGGCGAATTCGGTCAATTCCTTGCTGGCTTCGCCTAAAATCACGCCACCGCCGGAATAAATGATCGGCTTTTGCGCGGTCAACAATAAATCCACGGCTTTTTTAATCTGCCCCTTGTGGCCGGTAACCGCCGGATTATAAGAACGGATAGTGACTTTTTTAGGGTATTTATACGGTACTTTTATTCTGGGGTCGGTGATGTCTTTAGGCACGTCAACAACAACGGGGCCGGGACGTCCGGTGGTCGCCACATAAAAGGCTTTCTTGATAGTTTCAGCCAGCTTGGTGACGTCTTTGACCAGGAAATTATGCTTCACGCAGGGGCGGGTAATGCCGACCATGTCGACTTCCTGGAACGCATCGCTGCCGATGACCGGTAACGGCACCTGGCCCGAAATAACCACCATCGGGATTGAATCCATATAAGCGGTGGCAATGCCGGTTATCGCATTGGTGGCGCCCGGTCCCGAAGTGACCAGGACGACGCCGGGTTTGCCGGTTGCACGGGCATAGCCGTCCGCAGCATGGGTCGCGCCTTGTTCGTGCCGGACTAGAATGTGTTTGACCTCATCCTGCTGGAAAAGGGCATCGTACAAATGCAATACCGCCCCGCCGGGATAGCCAAAAATATATTCTACGCCTTCGTCCTTAAGACTCTGAATTACAATTTGTGCGCCGTTTAGCTCCACGCTAATACCCTCAAAATAGAGTTTCGAATTAAGCTGATTATATGTACTTTAAAAATTCAAGACCCAAATACTCGTGTATTTTAAAGAACGTCATATAGACTGCTGCTGGTAGTTGCCTTTTTGCAGGCAACATAATATAAGCATTTTACTAGGTTTTAAGGCCGATTGTACATGCATCTCTTATCCTTTTAGTTCCTGCTTGGCTGGTACCATCAGATGTTGGTTATCGTTAAAAAGATATTATTCGTGATGCGGACCATGACTCAGTACATTAAATTAAGAGTCATTTGCCTAGACAGGCACTACTGCTGCAAAAGCTCAACCTCATAACCGGCAAACTTGCGGATATTAATGACGCCGGTATCCAGCAATAAATACTGGCCTTTAATGCCATGCAGCACCCCGGACACTTCGGCGTCCTTATCAAAGTTAAAGGACTTGACCTTGAGCGGGTAGCTGTCCACCGGAAAATGAATATCCACAACCGGCTCATCGGTTAACAACTCAACCGCTTCCGGCCCGAAGCGCCGGGTAATTTCATCCAGCTCCGCTTTACAAACAGCAATTAATTCATCCCGTTTTGCAACCAGGTCGATAGGCTTTGCCTTACTTTTAAGCATTTGCTGCCAGCTGGTTTTGTCGCTGACATGCTTGGCAATAGCGATCTCAACCAGTCCGGAAATATAGCGCGACTGTACTTTAAAAATCGGCAGCGCCATCACTGCACCTTGATCTATCCAGCGTGTTGGAACTTGTGTCTGCCGGGTGATGCCAACCTTAATGCCGCTGGAATTAGCCAGATAAACTACATGCGGCTGAAAGCAAAACTCCTCTCCCCATTCTGGCTGGCGGCAAGTACCGGCCTCATAGTGGCAGGTTTCCGGCTTCATGATGCACATGTCGCATTGCGCCAACGAAACAAAGCACGGATAGCAATAACCTTGGCTAAAACTCTTTTTAGTTAGCCTGTTGCAGTGCGCGCAAAAAATTTTACCGGTATACACCAGCTTAATTGACTTACCGATCAGCGGATTTAAAGCAATCAACTGATCGCCTAGCGGCAGCTCGTACTGAACCGGCTTTGAGCTATCCAGCTCGAGCCTGGCGTGCATTTTTCTTAATTGTCCCTGCATTTTGGTATTTCCTAAAAATATAACCGTAACTGAATGAAGATTGAGAAAACTTCGTCCATGAAAGCCAAAAGTAGGCGACACGAAAAGGACGAAAATCTTCAAAAAGAAGCCAAACTAAAGATCCCCAGCCAAATGAATTAACACAACGCTATAATCATTTTTCGTGGCTTTCGTGCTTTTCGTGGACAAATTGCTAAAGATAACCGTCCGTATTTTTTACCAGCCAACGTTCGGCTTCGGATTTTAACAGCTCCTTTTTCCAGAAAGGCGCTCTCGACTTTAACGCCTCCATGATGTACCGGCTCGCATCAAACGCATCGCCTCGATGCGATGTCCAAACCGCTACCAACACGATCGGCTCATTAGGCAGAATATCGCCGACCCGATGCACCACCAACACGTCAATAACCGGCCATTGCCGCACGGCTTCGGCAACGATTTTTTCCAGCTGCTTTTCAGTCATGCCGGGATAATGTTCCAGGGCCATGCCCTTAACGTCATCGCCTTCATTGAAATCGCGCATCGTGCCTATAAAGATGCTGGTCGCGCCAAACTTGCCGGCCATCTCTTTTGCCGAATGCTGGTGTTCCTGAATTTCTTGCCAGGGATCGAAAGGTTCCGGGCAAATTTTTATGCCCATACTCAGCCCCCGGTCACCGGCGGAAAAAAAGCCACTTCATCGCCATCCTTAACCGGATTGCTTAAACCGACATACTCCATATTCACCGCTATCAATATATTGTCCGGCAGAGCTTTGTTCGGATTAGCGCTATGCCATACATCCCCGACTGTAGCCAGTCCTGAAGACTCCAGATTGTCTTCCGAACGGCCGATACTTTCTTTCAAGCTGGCAAAATAACGAACCTTAATTGACATGATCAGTCACTCAGTCACAAAAAATAGCATTGGCACAAAGTGCATTTTATGGGCGATCTGTCGACCGCCTTTTTAGTTTTCTTAACCGGCAGTTGTTATAATAAAAACGTGCCTATCTTTTCATTGCTAATTTTACAGAAAAATGACTGCATTAACCCACTTTAATCAATCCGGCGAAGCTCACATGGTTGATGTCGGTGATAAGGCGATCACCCAGCGTACTGCCGTCACCGAAGGCTATATTGAAATGCAGCCGGAAACGCTCAAGCTGATCATGGATGGCGGACATCAAAAAGGCGATGTATTGGCTGTCGCAAGAATAGCAGGCATCATGGCTAGCAAGAAAACTGCGGACCTGATCCCGCTCTGTCATCCGCTGCCCCTAACTCATGTAGAGATCAAACTAAGCCCGGAAATCGACAGCAGCCGAATACGTTGCCAAACTACCGCAAAAACCAACGGACAGACCGGCGTAGAAATGGAAGCGCTAAATGCCACGCAAATTGCTTTGCTCACTATTTACGATATGTGCAAAGCCGTAGACAGAGGAATGGTTATCCAGTCAGTCCGGCTACTGGAAAAAGATGGCGGCAAGTCAGGACACTGGCAGAAAGCTACCGGGTAACTCAACCGCGACATCAGGGAATAGGAATACAATAATATTCAAGCAGCTGGCCCTGCCATACTGGCAAACAACCAGCCAATACGGTTGTTTATTGGATTTATTACACTAAACTTAAATTTTCAACAATGTGCCGACTGCTTGGCGCCATTCAGAATAACAGCAGAGACAACTATGCCGATTACATTAAAAGAACTTGCCGATTTTTGCAGTGCGCGAATTGAAGGAGGCGATTTATCAGCAATCATCCATTCAGCAGCAGATATTACCTCTGCGCACCAAGGCCAAGTGACGCAGCTGACCAACAGCCGCTATACTCGGCACATCAAAGATTCAACGGCTTCGGCCTGCTTTATTGCAGAAGGCTTTAGTGTTGATAATGTACCTGAAAACATGGCGCTGTTGATATGCCCCGATCCCGAGCTAAGCTTTATTAAAGCGGTTGAATTGTTGCACCCTGCCAGAACTTATACGCAGCAAATTGCGCCGCAGGCAGTACTTGAAGCTAATGTAGCATTGGGCAACGAACTGTATATCGGACCCTACGCCGTCATTGGAGAACACTCAAGCATAGGCGATGGCAGCCAAATACACGCGGGCGCTTATCTTGGTAAAAATGTCAAAATAGGCAAAAACTGCCGCATTTATCCTTATGCTGTCATTTATGATGATGTGATCATAGGGAATAACGTCATTATTCACTCAGGGGCGATCATTGGGGCCGATGGTTTTGGTTATAAATTCAGAAATAATCAGCACGTCAAAGTTCCCCAGGTTGGTAATGTGGTCATTGAAGACAATGTCGAGATTGGCGCCAACACCTGCATAGACAGAGGCGCATTGGGAAGTACCTTGATAGGCGCGGGCAGTAAAATCGATAATCTGGTGCAGATTGGGCACAATAACAAGGTCGGGAAAAACGTAATCATGTGCGGCTTAACGGGCGTGTCCGGCTCCTGCAACATTGAAGATTATGCGATTTTGGCGGGAAGTTCAGGTATTGCCGATCACGTTACGATTGGTCGCGGCGCAGTTGTTATGGCGCGTTCCGGCGTAGCTGGCGATGTCAAGGCAGGCACACAGGTCTTCGGCAGCCCGGCAAAAGATAAAAAGACAGCTTATAAAGAGCAGATAGCAATCAGCAAATTGCCTGAGCTGTTAAAAAGAGTAAAAATGTTGGAAGAAAAGCTCCAAATACTGGAAAAAGACTAAGCCAATGGACCGGACAAGCATTTTGCCCGCTACATGCGCTATGTAGATAAAAGACGTACCCGGTACAAGCCGCATGTACGCTTACTTAATGGCAAGAGAACTTAGTGCCGTGGCAACTGTTCGAACACATCTGCTCGAATCAGATGTTAAAGTAAGAAGATATTGAAACAAAAAAATATGGAATAAAAAAAGCACCTCCCGCCAATACGAGAGGTGCTTTTTATTTACTGCATTTCCAGCATTAATTACTCAGCAGTTTTGTTGCCTGTTTTTCTTTTCTCGATATTAGAGAAAGTTTCTGCTTGCAACTGCGCTACGCTACCACTTTGTAAATGCTTTGTTTCGTCTTGTTTTAACAGTACTACTAAAACAATAACAGCAGCAATAGCAACGCCAGCGTACAACCATGTGTTGTCTTTTTCTTGTTCTTCAGCCATTTTAAAATCCTCGTATAGTTTATATTATTTTATTTAGTTCCCTTTCCTCAAAGGGGCAACCCAGTAAATTGCTTTATTGAGTTACTTGTCGAATTAACTATTAAACGACAGGTTACTTTTTATCATGAGATACGACGTTGTGTCAAAGCTATAAATAAAAAAATACCAATCGCGTTAGGGTTAGTAATGTAACGTAGGCGACTAACAATAGTAAAACCGCAAAAGCCAACATAACAAGCCATTGTAATTAAAAACAAATTTCTATAACGCTCACAACAACGCAGTTGCTAAGAGAAAGACATCAAGGACAATTAAGTGCTGTTGATTACCGCATGATAGATTGACATCGAGTTAGCGCAATTAGAGGAAATTGCGCTTAAAATTTCGGGACCAAGGTAGCGAAATGCCATAAGCAAAGACTGAATCAAGGGCACAAAGCGACCGATGTTTTCACCAAAAAACTGGAACTGTATCTTTCCGACGCAAAGTCGACCAGTAAGGCGCGTTATCGACCTACCATCGGTGCATCATGCACTTATGAGTTGAATCCAAGAAGAGAAAAGTAAAACTTCTTTAAACTCACTATTCTCTCACCGGCTTCTTATCCAGCTTCCTTTGCAACGTGCGCCTGTGCATGTTTAATGCCCTGGCGGCAGCCGAAATATTGCCGTCGTGCTGCATCAGTACTTTTTGCAGATGCTCCCATTCCAGGCGCTTTACAGACAGAGGGTTTTCGCTGATGGAAACCGATGAGTCGCCTTCATTTTTATGCAAAGCATTGACAATTTCATCCGCATTGGCCGGTTTGGTTAAATAATGCGTAGCACCCAGTTTTATTGCCTCGACCGCCGTAGCAATACTGGCAAAACCGGTTAACATGACACAAGTGGTATTATCATCCAACGAAATCAATTTTTTCACCAGCTCCAGGCCCGATTCAGGCCCAATACGCAGATCAATCACCGCATATTCAGGTAAATAGCGTTCGGCAAATGCTATCCCGGTTTTGACATCGTTAGCGACCAATACTTCATAATTTCTTTTTTCCAAGGCGCTCTTTAACACCTTACAAAAAGTCTCATCATCATCCACCAGCAACAGCCGTGGTTTATCCGTTTCCTGGGTTGTCATTTTCGTTCTCTGTATTTAAAAGAGGAAGAGTAATTTCCACGCAGGCGCCGCCCGATTCGCTATTGTAAAAGCTAGTCTTACCGCCCAAACGGTTAATCGTGGAATAGGCTAAAAATAATCCCACACCCAAGCCACGTTTTTTGCTGATTACGGGTTGCTTGCCGGCAAAATCGATGAGTTCCGGCGGCAAGCCGGGGCCAAAATCCCTAATTTTAATAACGGCGTAATTTAAATCCCAAGTCGCATGGAATTCGATACCCTTTTCCGGCGGAGACGCTTCAGCGGCATTATTCAGTATGTTTATAATCGAGTGGGTCAGCGTGAGTTCGGCGATAATTTTTGCATGCGTTGCGACCTCAGGATCGATAAAGAAGCATAGCTTTGCCGATGGTTTGTGAGTCCGCCATTGATTGATTACCTCGTCAATATAATCAGTCAACAGCATGGCGCTACCGGATTCGGCACGCATCTCGCCTGCAGAGGCTGACATCACCGATAGCGCTACTTTGCAGCGGTCGATCTGTTGCTGCATAATTAGTACTTTCTCATGCAGATCAGCGAATCGATGAACAGGATACTCCTGTTCAAGTTCATGAGCGACAATAGCAATGGTGCCCAATGGCGTTCCCATATCGTGAGCGGCACTGGCAGCTAAAGTTCCCAATGCAACAACTCGCTCATCCCTTAACGCGTTCTCCCGTGCTTCAGCCAGATTTCGTTCCTGGGTCTTTAGCGTTTTAGCCAGCTCAACCACAAAGAATGCGACTAAGCCGGCGCTGAATACAAAACCGAACCACATGCCAAAAATATGCAGATTAAAATAATGGCTGTCGCTCATGGCATGAACCTGCTGTAGCAGTTCATAATTTTTTACGTCGGAATATTGCATTTCCGAGCGGGGCATGTGGGGCTCTATCGACGGCAGGGGAATGTTGTAGGCCATTAATGCCGTATACATAGACGTAGTCAAAATCACCATATACCAGGCATAGGATTGGTGAAGCATGATGGCTGTGATAATAAGCGGTAATAAAAATACCCAAGTAATAGGGTTTGATGCGCCTCCGGTCAGGTACAGCAATGCTGCAATACCAAAAACATCAATGACTAGCTGAGAAAAAATTTCCAATTCAGTAACAGGATCCGCTGTCTTTAAGCGCATGGAGGTATAAATATTAACCACACCTATAGACAATACTACCAACCAGAGCTGCTGCTCCGGTAGACGAATATTAAGACCGTATACTGATAAAACAATGAGTATAACTTCGCTGAGCATCATCAAGTTTCTTAGTATAAACAGCCACTTAAGGTTTTGTCTGGCAGAGAATTCTGACTTGGGCGCGGCGTATGAGAGCATTTTATAAAGATAGTGTGAGAATTAGAAATAACTTAAATAAGAAATTAGGCTATTTAAATATATTATGGGGATATTAATTAAAAATGAAACTGCGACAATATGTCACATTTTGTGTTGTATTATTTATTGATATTATAAGCCTAACTTTTAAAGCTCTTGTAGAGCATCATAGCTGAAAAGTTGCGTCATATTCTTCCTAAATAATTCCAAGGCGGTTTTTTAAATCGCCTTTTTTTTGTCTTTTATAATCAAAGACTAATCAGAAACAACGCCTAACCCTCCTAAACCGCAATAACCCATAGGATTCTTAGCCAGATATTGCTGGTGAATATCCTCGGCATAATAAAATTCTTTTGCCGGCATGATCTCGGTAGTTATTTGTTCGAAACCTGCTTGAGTGAGTTGCTGCTGGTAATGTTGTTTTGATTCAAGCGCCTCATCCAGCTGTTGCTGGGTATAAGTATAAATTCCGGACCTGTATTGCGTACCGATGTCATTGCCTTGCCTCATGCCCTGCGTGGGATCATGGGATTCCCAGAAAATCCGTAATAAGTCACGGTACGAAATGATAGCCGGATCATAAATAACTTTAACGGCCTCGGCATGCCCTGTTAAGCCTGTGCATAATTCTTCGTATGTCGGGTTAGGCGTATAGCCGCCCGTATAACCGACAGCGGTGCTAAATACGCCCCGGCATTGCCAAAATTTCCGCTCTGCACCCCAAAAGCAGCCCATTCCGAACAAAGCCTGTTCAATATTTTCCGGAAACGGTGGAACTATCGGATTACCTGTTACGAAATGCCTGTTGGCAACAGGCATTGGCGTATTTCGGCCTGGTAAAACTTCTTTAGGGTCAGGTAAGGTAAGTTTTTTTGATGAAAAAATCATAGCCTGTGGTATTTTTATGACACTGTTAGATCAAGGATTATTATGATCCTGATGTCCAAAAATGCACGACTTTTTTAACTGGAGAGACATGATAGAGCAAGATATATTACGCCGTTTTTTATTTGAAGAGCTGGGCGTTCGCGGAGAATGGGTCAAATTAACCAACAGCTGGCAAGCGGCAAAACTTCATCAGCGCGGCTCTGAAAACATGCAACAGCAACTGGGACAAGCGCTGGCTGCCGTAGTCATGCTGTCCGCGACCGTCAAGTTTAAAGGCTCGATGATTCTTCAGGCCCAAGGCGATGGCGACATTAAGACATTGGTTGCTCAGGCAACGGATCAGCGAAAAATACGAGGCTTGGTCAGAGGCAAAGAAAATATAACTGCCGGCCCGATGGAAACTATGTTCGGTCAAGGGCGATTGGTACTAACCATCGAAATGGAAAATGGCGCTCCTTATCAGGGTATTGTTCCACTTCAAGGCAGTAACCTGGCCGCCGTTCTGCAAGCTTATTTCGAACAATCCGAGCAACTTAAGACCCGCTTATGGCTATTTGCTAATGCAACCCATGCCGTGGGGCTGTTTTTGCAGGAACTGCCGGCACAGGAAAACTATAAAGCTGATTGGGAGCATATCGAAATACTGGCCAATACGGTGACCGAGCAGGAACTATTCGATCTGGATTGTGAACAACTGCTATATAGATTGTTCAATCAGGAAAAAGTCAGACTGTTTGACCCCGAGCCGGTTGAATTTAGCTGCGCCTGTTCACGGTCAAAAATTGAAAAAACGTTATTTGCCATGGGGCGAACTGACTTGGAAGAAATTCTGGCGGAACGGGGAGTTATTGAAGTAGTCTGCGAATTCTGCAGCGAGCAATACCACTTTGATAAAGTTGATGTGGAGAATATCCTGTCTCGGGAAAGTACCGCTCCAGAATCCACAACAAGGCATTAATCAATAACTGTATGAAAGCCGGAATAATTAAACGAAGTCTTCGCGTTATTTTCTTGCTGGTTCTGGCCGGCTCGTTATCCGGTTGCATATACTGGATCCGGGCATATCAAGTTTACCTGCAAATGAATGAATTCGATCGCCACTTTTCTGTAGAGTCCAGCGATGAATTTACCTTATACTTCAAAGACCCCATTCTTTACAGCAAAGACTTTGTTTCTTTATCCAAACTTTATGCCAGCCAAGACGATCCTACACCGGAAGGCAGGCGCTGGCGATACTGGTTTCGTAAGGTTGACGGCAATAATTTACTGATCAAACCGGAAGTAAAATTCTATTCCGACTTAAGTTTTAACAAAGAAAATCGCCTGGTTGCCTGGTCATTTTCTCCGCTTTTTCTGGCGATTGCGCCGCCCAAATTTCTAGAGGTTTCTTTACGGTCCATAGGTGGTGCCGAGATCGACAAAGACAAAAGACAGCTTAAAGCCAACTCCGCATTGCTGGATAAAATATCTGAGGATCTACCTAGAAAACCGGCTGTTCTGGCGCAGTTGGGTGAGCCTTTTGAAATCAAGGATGAGGGGGAATTCGAGGTGTATATCTACCGTTTTCTGCTTGAAACCCATCGTATAGAAGAAGGTTATGAGGATCGCGCCTTAAGCGAAGTTAAAATCAGCTTTGATAAAAAAACTCAAGAGTTGGTGAGAATGGCCGGGCGCTTCGCAGGACTTAAGGTTTCAATTAATTATCGAAAGTTTCTGAACATTCCGCAAGATGATTTCGTACAAAACAAGCCGGAATAATAACGCCTCTTTTTTTATTACCACGGCATAAGCTTTAACTGACACTTATCCTCTAGCCGCATCGTCATTTACCGCCACCTCATTCTTTTATTCTTTCCCGACGCAATAAAAAAGGCTTGGACATTAGATGTCCAAGCCTTTTTTATGTCGGGCAGGACGGTTAAACCGTCCCTGCAAACTATGGCTTACAGCTTATCGGCATTTTTATCCAGATATTCTGCAACACCGGCAGGGTTTGCATTCATGCCTGAGTCGCCTTGACGCCATCCGGCTGGGCACACTTCGCCATGCTCTTCGTGGAATTGCAAAGCATCAATCATACGCAACAACTCATCCATATCGCGGCCTAAAGGCAGATCGTTAACAACCTGATGACGAACCATACCGTTGCGGTCGATCAGGAAAGTGCCACGGTAAGCCACAGCTGGCGCAGCTGCTTCTACATCATAATCTTTACAGATTGAGTGCGAAATGTCAGCAGCCATAGTATAACGAACTGGGCCGATACCGCCTTTATTGACGGGTGTATTGCGCCAGGCGTTATGAGTGAAATGAGAGTCTATAGATACGGTAATGACTTCAACATTACGGCTTTTGAATGCATCCATACGGTGATCCAAAGCGATCAACTCGCTTGGGCAAACAAACGTAAAATCTAACGGGTAGAAAAACACTACCGCATATTTGCCGTTAGTGGCTTCAGAAAAACTAAACGAATCAACTATTTGACCATCACCTAAAACGGCAGGAACCGTAAAATCAGGTGCTTGTTTACCGACTAATACGCTCATTGATTATCTCCAAATAAATAATGAAAAAACAAAAGACTGCTAATTTTAATGTTAGCCACTGATGCAGTGGATTGTTGAAATTGTACACTAGATTAGTAGGAAATAGCGAAATTGTTGTTATTTTTAGCTTGCTTTAATTTTAATTTTAGCCATAATTTGTCATCTATAGCTTACAATAGCGTCAGGGGATTACTCTATTTGGGCTTTCATAAAGCCTGTCGCCCTAGCTTGGCTGTTAAATCCATTTAGTTCACTTGTTTGATGGAATCCTATCATGGCAAAAAATAAACATATTACCGAACCCGATGTGTTTGGTTTTCAGGTTCGCATCGTAAGGCGCGGCAAAGAAAGCAGCCGTTATTTTTCTCACAAATTGTGGGGCAATAAAGGCAAATCTTTAAAAGCTGCAATTACCTGGCGTGACCAGATGCTGACCGTTTTAAAAGGCAGCAAGACACGCTTCCTTAAGCCGCCCAAAAATAAGACCACCACCGGCGTCACGGGCGTATCCAGAACGATCAAATACGATCATCGTAAAGATAAAAGCTATCTTTGCTATACCGTATTTTGGGTCAGTAACGGCAAATCAAGAAATAAAACCTTTCAGGTTGGCAATGTTGACAAAGTAACGGCAGATGACGAATTGCATGCTTTCCGTACCGCCAAGCTGTTTAGAAGTTGTTACGAATTTTCAATTGATAATGATCTTGAATTTTATGACAGCAAATTTACCGGCTGGAAGAAAGCACGCTTATATGAAGACGAGCATCTGAATGCAGTAGCGGTATAAACGAAGACTTCGCGTTAGAGCTTGGCAGCGGATTTTTGTGAAAGCAAACCCTAATCAGTCCGCAGTAAGAAACTGACTTGATTAGCAAAAAAGCCGTTAACTGGCTCACTAGAGCTCGATCCGAATACCCAGCTCAATGACGCGCTCAACGGGAATTTTGAAAAATTCAATCGCGCTTGAGGCATTGTGAAATAAAAACCTGAATATGGGTCTGCGCCATTTGGGCATGGGACTTTTTCTCCTGAAAGAGACCCTTTCACTACCGATAAAAAACGATGTCTGATTGAAATCGATGTTCAAGCCTTCCTGAGCGCACAACTCTAACGCGTGCCTCACATCAGGGTTTTGCTTGAATCCGTAATAAAGTTTAACGCGGTAGAAATTGTTGTCATTGCCAAAGGCGCGAATTTTGATCCGGTGTGCCACATCCACGTAAGGCTCATCCTTGGTGACAATGGTTAACACCATGATTTGCTCGTGCAATACATGGTTATGTTCAAAATTGTGCAAAAATACCTGCGGCACACCATGCAGGCTTTTAGCCAGATAAATGGCCGAGCCTTTAACAATTGCGGCTTGGCGGCTTATTATCTTATCTTCCAGATCCTCAAACAGCACGCGCCTCTCATCCATATATTCCGCTAACAAGGCACGCCCCTGAATCCAAGTTGTCATCATCAAGAACAGCACAATCCCGATAACCAAAGGCAGCCAGCCACCGGTCGGTATCTTTAAGCTATTAGAAGAAAGAAACAGAAAATCTACAGTTAGAAAAATTGTCAGGAAAATAATACTGGCCGATTTTTTCCATTGCCAGATCCCTTTAATGACGATAAACGCCAGAAGAGTATCGACAATCATGGTGCCGGTCACGGCAATGCCATAAGCGGAAGCCAATGCCGAGGAAGTATGAAAACTCAATACCACCACAAACACCGAAACCATCAATAACCAGTTGATTGCAGGAATATACACCTGCCCCATTTCCCGGCCCGAGGTATGCAAGATATTCATGCGTGGACAGTAGCCAAGCTGTATTGCCTGTCTTGTGACCGAGAATGCGCCGGATATGACCGCTTGGGAAGCAATAGCTGACGCCAGTGTTGCCAAAATCAATAACGGATACATCGCCCAAGCCGGCGCCATTAAATAGAATGGATTTTTTACCGCCTCAGGATGCTCAAGCAGTAACGCTCCCTGCCCGAAATAGTTAAGCAGCAAGGCGGGAAAAACAAAGCTAAACCAAGCATAACGGATGGGCTTTAATCCGAAATGCCCCATATCCGCATAAAGCGCCTCGGCACCGGTTATAACCAGAACCAGCGCCCCCATAATTAAAAAGCCGTGCCAGCCTATCTCATACAATAAATGAATCGCGTAATAAGGGTTAATCGCGACCAGCACCCCGGGCGCATGGATAATATTAGTAAGACCAAGAATACCCAAGATACCGAACCATAGACACATGATAGGCGAGAACATTTTTCCTACCGCCCCCGTACCTCTGGCCTGCACAATAAATAGAGCGCTGAGCACAGAAATTGCAATCGGCAATATATAATGACTTAACTTGGGCGCGATTATTTGCAAGCCTTCGACCGCGCTTAATACCGATATTGCCGGGGTAATGATGCTGTCGCCGTAAAACAAAGCGGCGCCGAGCAAACCGATGGTAATGATAAAGCGTGCTTTTTGTGGATTGTCCTTAGCGCTTTGCAATGCTAAAGCCATCAGCGCCATAATGCCGCCCTCGCCTTTATTATTGGCGCGCATAATAAAGATGGTGTATTTGGTTGTTACCACCAGAGTCAATGCCCAAAAAATCAGCGACAGTACGCCTAGCACATGAAGCTTATCGATCGGCAAATGGCTGCCAAAGATTTCCTTAACCGCGTATAAAGGACTAGTGCCGATATCGCCGAACACCACGCCGGTTGCACTTAGCGCGAGAATTGTTGTCTGTTTTTTGGAATGACTTTGTGAATTCGACGGCATAGTAGATATTGAATTAAGTTAAAGAATCGACGAGGCTCATATCCAATGCAAGACCTCGAATTGCAGATACCAGAAGCAAAAAGAGCCTAAAAAGTTGACCAATACTGCCGGCAGAAAATGTAAGTGCGTCGCAAAAGTATAGCTTTTGTCGATAGACATAACCATGCCTCCCGTCGACGAACTAGGCACGGTCAAGCTACCACCGGTAACGATCATCACCAATTGATCATCGCCAAGCCGAATTAAGGCACTCAACACGATGAGCCCAACTGATGAAAAGGATGAATGACGATGGCCTAGGGCTCCAGTCAAAAAAATTGGTATTTTTAATATATGTTTAGTCGATGGGCAAACAGCCCTTGCGCGATGCGGCTAAATTTCCCAGCCTATGCACAGCTAATCAATGAAAGAACTGTATACAGAGTGTATACAGAGTGTATACAAAAACATTAGCAAGCCACGAAGATACAGGGCTTTTCTCGTTTCTTCGTGGCTTTATGTGGGGGAGACTGCGCTACTGCTTTTCAGTCACGAACGCTATTTTAGTAAGCCCGGCATGCTGTACGGTTGCCATGACTTCCGCGACTTTTGAATAAACGACATTTTGATCCGCATATAAATGCAAGGCAATTTCAGGATTTTTTACAAGCTCAGCTTTCAACGCTGCTTCCAGTGCGGCCAAATCGGCTATAGGCAGTTTGTTCAGGGAGATAACCCCTTGCGCATCGACACCCAATTGCAACGGTTGCTCTTTCGTGTCCGCCGTGGTCTCGGCGGTTTTCGGCAGGGTTACATGCACCGATTGCGTCAGTAGCGGTGCAGTCACCAGCAAAATAATCACCAGCACCAGCATCACATCGACCAGCGGCGTGACGTTAATTTCGCTCAGCGCGCCTTCGTCTTCCGATTGCGGTTTAAAAGCCATGTCTACTCCTTACCGCTAGCGTTCGCGCTTGGGGTGACATGCAGAAAACTGGTGACAAAGTTTTCCAGGCCGGCACGTTGCTGTTTGACCTGACGCAGGAAAAAGTTATACGCCAGCACCGCAGGTACCGCGACCGCGATACCGATGGCGGTCGCGACCAAAGCGTCGCCGATCGGACCGGCCACCACATCCAGGCTGGTCGAACCGCTGGCGGTAATCTCGTGCATCGCATGCATGATACCCAGCACCGTACCGAACAAGCCGACAAACGGCGCAGTACTACCGATGCTGGCAAGCATGGTCAGGCCGCCTTCCATACAGTGCTGCTCTTTCTGCATTTGCACCAGCAGCGAATGTTCCAGCAATTCATCCGGAATGCCGCGATACTTAAGGCTCTTGCCGGTAGACTGCTGGCTTTCGTTCATCCATGCAAACCCTTGTTGTGCAATTCGCGCTTGCGGACCTCTGGCTACCTCTGCGGGTAAGGCTTTTGCCTGATCCAGAGTGGCCGCATCCCAAAATGCCTGGCTAAAGCGCCGGTTATAGTGGCTATTCTTGGTGAATTGCCAGATTTTGAAAAGAATCACCGTCCATGTCGCCACAGAAAAGGCCACTAAAGTATACAAAGTACCGTCGATAATAACGGTGGGTGAAATATGATGGGGCATTCCCCTCTCCTTATTTAATAATTAAAAATGAAACCCTGGCCGCAACCATTAAGCTGACTGGCCCAGGCAGGGCCAATGGCAACCCTAATAAAGTTGCGAACCGATTATTGTGTTAATTTAAATTGCAGCGTCTGCACAGCACGCTGTTCAACCGCTACACCGTTAACTGTCTTTTCTTTAAAGGTCCATTGATTAATGGCCTTCAATGCAGCATCGTCAAAGATTTCGGGGGGCTCCGCTTCAACAACTACCGCATTTTCAACTTCACCGCCGGTAGTAATAGTAAACTCGATTTTAACCCAGCCCTCGATATGACGACTAGCCGCCCTTGCCGGGTACTTCGGCGGGACTCGCTCCAATGGAACGACGCCGGTGCTGATCCTCGGCTCGCTCTTCGCTACCGTCGGCGCAGTAGCAGGTCGACTTACAGTTTGCGGCGCTGAAACCGAAGGTGCCGGCGCAGGATTAACGGGCGCAGGCTTTTCTTCAGCAGTAGCCTGGGGTTTCGGTAACTCCGCCTGCTTGGGAATAACCGGCGCTTTTTTCTTGACCGGCTGTTTAACAGGCTGTTTTTTCGGTGGTTCAGGTTTTGGCGGTGCCGGTTTTGGTGGCGCCGGCGGCGTAATTTCGGCTTTTTGAGTCGGTGCAGAAACCAGCGAGACCTCCATAATCACCAACGATGGGGTTTTAGGCTGCTCGTCTGCTTTTAACAGCCAGATAATCGCCACCATGTGCAACAGCAGCACTAGAGTCAACAGTAACCCCCCCATAAAGCGCGGGTTTTCTTCTCCGGTTAAGGCTATAAACAATGATCGCTTTTTCTGCATTAACGTACTTGCCTCATCCCCCGAAGATTTTAAATTCGGGCCGGCCAAATCGCCTTCATGACTGTTAAATAAAAACATAAGAATATTTACCTTTTAAACATCGATGGTGCGTCTGTTATGTTCAGATTCCGGGCAACGCCGTATTTTTCTTAGCACGGTCACGATAATAATTACAGAAATTCAAGCTCTATATGGATTGAGGCTGCTTTAACAATTTAGCTTTCACAAAATGCCAAACCATCGGCATGAATGACACAAAAACAATGCCTAATACAATCTTTTCGAAATTGTGTTTGACCCATTCATTCGAGCCGAGAAAATATCCCGTCAAAGTTATGCTGCTAACCCATAATGTGGCGCCGATGATGCAAAAAATGATGTATTTCGTGTACTTCATGCTGCCCGCGCCGGCCACAAAAGGAGCAATGGTGCGAATGATCGGCACGAAGCGCGCCATGATAACGGCTTTTCCGCCGTGTTTCTCGTAGAAATCCTCGGTTTGGGTAATGTATTCCCGTTTAAAAAACAAAATTTTCTCACGGGATTTCACGAGCTTACTGAAATGCTTGCCGACGAAATGATTGAGATTATCGCCCAGCAAGGCCGCGCCAATCAGCAACGGAATGATGATTTGAATATCCAATTTACCGGTCGATGACGCCAGCAGCCCCACGGCAAACAGCAATGAATCGCCAGGCAGCAACGGCATGATGATTAAGCCGGTTTCGACAAAGATTATCGCGACCAGGATCGCATAAGTGAGCATCTCATAGTGCGCCAGAAAATCTTGCAGCGTCGTCAGCGGGTCTTTTAGCAAGTGCAATAAAAAGTAAATAATTTCCATAAGGGCACGTTTATATCGTTAAAATGGACAAGCATAAAGTACGCATCATGCTTTGGCGATTATTTCTCATCGATTGATATTAAACCGTAATCTTGGTGTTGCGTTTTCCAGGAAAGATAGGTCTTTTGCCCGTCATTGACCAGGAATGGCTGATCGTCGGATTTGGCTGTTTGCGCAATCACTTCCGGCTTCGACCAAGTCTTGCCGTCATCGGCGGATTTCATCAGCTTGATGACATTATTGGTGCCGTCGAATTCCTGCCAAACCACATTAACCTTCGCCCCTAAAGCCAGCAGATGCGGATGGCCTGCGCCTTCCTTAGCGAAATTAACCGGCATGGAAAAATGCCTTCCTGCGTCAGTCGAATAGGCATAAAACAGGCCTGGATTGGCGGGAGAACCGCTAAACCATACCGCATGGTAAATACCGGAATCGGAAATCGACAGGCCGGGGCCGTGATGCGGACAGGCATCGATTTTCCAGTTATCCCTGCCTAAGCGATGGGTATCGCCCGGAGTATTCCAGTCGCTGAATTTAACCAGCCCATGATCGCGAATGCCGCCGTCAAAAACGTGCCGCCAGGTGATGACCGGGGTGTTGTCCGGCGCTATCGAGGTATCCAGCCGACAGCACTGGCAGGTGTGCGCGGCGATTCTTTTATTTGGATAAAAATGCTGACCGCCATCGTCCGACCAGCTGTAATACAGCGAAGTTCCTTCAAATTTCTTACCGGCTTTTTTTGCCTCTTCAAAGTCGCGGGCATCCAGCCAGGCGATAAAAATTTCGCCGTTTTTACCGATCGCCATGCTGTCAAAGCGGTGGCCGATATTGTCCAGATTATCGTTGACGGTAACCGGCGCGGAAAAATGCTGTCCGCCGTCAGTTGATCGGCTAAAACGGATATGGCCGCTATGACGGCCTTCCAGCTTTTGCGTCCAGCTTAAATAAATGTTGCCCTTGGCATCCGGCTTTATTTTCGGGCGGTATTCGCCTTTGGCTTCGATCTTCTCGGCAACGGAGTTGACCATCACCGGTGCGGTAAAGCTTAGCCCCTTATCGTCCGACGATTGCACATAAACATGATCATTGTTCGCCCAGGTAATCCATAACACGCCCTTGCCGTCAAAAGCGGCGCTTATTGTTTCAGCGCATTGGTTCGATGCCTGCGCACCGGCATCGGCGCAAGCGCCTTTTGCCTCATTAACGTGTTGGTGCTTAGCATCGTCTGCGGTTTTTACCGCCGGGTCATTTGCACAGCCCGAGACGGCCAGCGTTGCAAGAAATAGAAATGGGGTTAGGGATTTCATGGGTTACACCAAATTTAAAGAGTCGATCCGGATTATAAAGAAAAATGGCGGTAATATCTTTCCAGCCTTTATGCAGCAAAGCCGGACTCGCAACAAGTCCGGCTTTTGTTTTTCTTATTAAGTCATCAATAATTATACTTCAACTCGGCAAAGTAGGTGCGCGATGGAAAAGGGTGAAACAACCAGACCTGTTGATCAGTGACGTTATCAATACCCGCTGAAGCGCTGATCTGCTTGGTGAATTGATATTTGGCTTTCAAATCGACGATGAAGTATGCGTCGCCGCCCCCGCCGTAAGTCTCTGCATTGATATCGCTGTTGTTCAGTTGACTAAATTGCGCACTGCTGTAACGGCCGCTTACCGAAGTGGTCAACTTGTCAATCGGACGATAGGCAACGGTTGCACTGGCGCGCCACTCGGGAACCCTGGGCTGGCGTTTGCCGGTTGACGGCTGATTGGCGTTGGGGTTGGCTGTAGTCGAACCTGCTGCTGCCGCGGCCGCATCTGCCGCACCGTTCTCGGTAATTTCGGAATCAACCCAAGTGGCAGTACCGTAAAGGTCAAGCCCTTGTATGCCGACATCATTGGCTTCGCCCGCAAATTCGACGCCGTATGTCTGAATTTCGCCAACATTTGATGGCGTGCTGGCAATAGCGCCGGTAGATAAAATGGTTTGCTGAGAAAAAATGGCGTCCTTTATCCGCTCCTGGAACAAGCTAAGGCGCAATTTGCCTTGATCCAGGAAATATTCCCCGGAAAGTTCGGAAGACAGCGCTTCCTCGGGCTTGAGGTTGGGATTCCCATTAACAATAGTTTGTACCCCTCCCACAGTCGTCGTAGTCGTTTGAAACAATTCTGTTACGGTAGGAAAGCGATAGGCCTGGCCGATGGCTAAACCTGTTTGTACGCGATCCATAGGTCTCCAGGTCAACTTGGCCTTGGGCGAAAATTCCAGTTCACTCCGGTCTTCCTGATTAAGCGTTCTAAGCGCTCCGCCAACGGTAGCTGCATTATAGCCCTCATAAGCCTGCCAGTTTTCCAAACGCCCGCCTAAAGCCAAATTCCAATCCTTGTTAAAGTCCCAGGAGTCTTGAGCCCAATAACCCTCAGTCTGGGTCTTGCCTTGTGAATCGGAAAAAATGCTGCCGCTATCGCTGGTTTGCCAGTTAGTCGCGTTATAAACCGGATTATCCAAATTGTATAAATCATGGTGAAAGCCAAAGCTCACTTCGTGCTTGCCCAGCAGATCAACGCCGGGACGCCATATCCCCTTGGCATCGGCGGTATGCCAGCCGGTTCCAGTCAAACTAGTCACCCTGCCGGCGCCGTTGTTAGCGGCTTGCGCAGGCGTTTGTGTCGACGTGCGGCTCAGATCGGTGCCGTAATCGACCACGCTGCCCGACAAATCCCAATCGAATACGCCGCCGGTAGTGGATTTTAGATTCATGCCATGCGACCAGTGCATCTGTTCGGCTCTGGTTTCTGCGAAATTGGCTGCGTAGCGCCTTCCGCCAATATTAACGTTACCGCTGTTGACGACAGCGCCGGTGTTGGCATTGCGCAGGAAGCTGTTGAATCCTGCATTAGCATCATTCTGCCATAATCCCAGTGTATACGCCGCGTGTATGGTCGGGGTAAAGTCATAGCCCAGCTTCCATTTGAAATTGTCCTGCACCGTGTGATTGAGTGCAGACTCACCCAGCACTTGAGCGTTAACCCCGTACGGGTTTGAGTTTGCAATAGCCCCGGTCACTACCGTGTCCGCACCCGTTGCATTACCGGTTGAAATAGGGTTCACAAAAGCGATAGGCTGGCTGTGGCTATCCAGATGGCTGACATCAAAACGGAACGACAGGTCTTTATAACGATCACCGACATTGAAAGAATACTCCTGGCTGTCGAAGGTCTTTTTCTTGCCGTAGAAACTGTAATCCTGCCAAGTCGATCTTATATCGCCACCGGCCTCGAATTTTTCCGGCATTTTTGTAGTGATGTCGATCACGCCACCGATCGAATTGCCTGAATGCGCAGCCGAAAACGGCCCGTACATCACGTCAACCCGTTCAATTTCCGAAGGCGACACCATATTCCAACGCGGTGAGCCGGTATTGCCGTTGTTATTACCCAGCAAAGAAGACAGCATGATGCCGTCGGCATAAATCAAGCCGCGGGCGCTCTGGCTGGTGCCGGAAGTACGCCAACCCACCGGCGCATTGGTATCGCCGATATAGCGTTTGCGCACCTGAATGCTGGGCAAATATTTAATAGTATCCTCGGCAGTCATGGCATTGATGGTGTTGTCGATTTTTTCGCTGGTAACGCTCTCTGTCGTTGTCGGAAGCTTGTATGTTTCCTTGGCAGTAGGCTTTATTTTTTCCGTTACCGTCATATCCGCCATTACCGCTTTGGATTTATCGGCCGGGGCTTTTTTTCCATCAACGTTTTGCTTGGTTTCAGCCGCAGCGAAAGGGCTGGCTAATATCAGCATGCAGATTAAAGCGCGCTTGGGATCAAGCGGATATGGCGGTTTGGAATGTGTCATAGAATCCTCGTAATTTATTATTATTTAAGGTGCCGCGTCTGAAGGATGCACACCCTTGTGCTGATCAATCAGCTATCTTTCGTGTTGCGGTTAATATTTCAGCGATGCACTAATAAAATAGGTGCGTTGCGGGTAAGGATGGTTTTCAAAGGCATTGGCATCAAAAACATTATCAATCCCCGCTGAGATGGTGCTTTTCAGTTTGGGATTAATCGGCAGCCTGTAAGTGGTTTTCAAATCGACAAAAGTTGACTCATCGGTACCGCCCATCACGTTGGCCGCCGTATCGGTATTGGCCAAGGTTTGAAACGAGTCGCTGCGGTAACGCACGCCCACCGACGCATCCCATGGCTGCGTAATATGATAAGTTGCCGAGCCGTTGATTTGCAGTTGCGGTATGCGGTCCCATTCTTTGCCGGTGTAGTTGACGCTGTTAACCCCGATAGGATTGTGCTTGGTAATCTGCTTATCCATTATGGTGGTGTTCGCCATTAAATCGATAGGCAGGTCAAAGACCTCATACTGTTGATAAGTTAAATCAACGCCGACAGCCTCGGTTTGGTCGATTGGCTGAAAAGTTGTTGTCGTCTGGCCGTTAACGGTGACCTGGGTGCTGTTGATTTCATTGTTGATTTGGTCAAAAAAGAAATTGGCGCGAACATAACCTCTGGGAATATCGTACTGGGTCATAAAGTTATGGAAGTAACCCGCCTCAGGTCCTAAACCGGGAGCAGCAAAAGTCGTGCTGTTAAGCCTGGATAAGCTGGCGAACATTTCTTCGGCAATCGGGAATCGATAGGCTTTGGAAAACGAATAGCGGAAAGTCCATTTGTCAGGCGAATATTCGAGCGACGCTTTAGGCGAAAAACGGGAGGCGTCGCGGTCTGCGTAGTTCTGTACTCTCAAGCTAGGATTGGCATTTGTGAAATTGTAAACATGGCCGTCAAGCGCTTGCCAATGATCAAATCGTCCACCGGCCATTACGCTCCAATCGGGAAGAAACCGCCATTCCAGCTGCGAAAAAGCGCTGTTGGTTTGAGTGGCGCCGCCGCTGTCGTTGGTTTTAGCCCCAACAGATCCAGCCCGGTAATCATTGCTGTCATAAACATCCAGATTCAGACTGGCATGGTTAAACTGATAGCCGCCCATAAAGGATAAATCTTTCCTGCCCATGAAGTTATCGGTCGCCAGCTTCAGGTCGTAAGTGGCCCACCAGGGTTTTTCATCGGAAATCTGGCCTCTGTTTCGGTTTAGCGGGTGATTGGGATTGAGAGTTGAACTGATGGTTCTATCCTTGAAGGCGTCGTAATAGCTGGCGGTGGTGTCGATACTCCAGTTATCCGAGATTTTGCCTTTCAAGCCCAGTCCGTAGTTTAACGCCTGGCGCTCCGAGTCGCTGACCGAGAAAACCGAGCCGGGAACGGCAAAGCGTTGTCCATCGGCAGTTCTGTAGTTTTGGTTGGCTGACAGCCCTGCTGCGGTGGCGCCTCCCCATACTCTGTTGCCTGCCGCATCTCTTAATAAAGTGTTCGGGTCGTCAACTTTTCCTACCCGGTCTTCATAGGCAATGGTAAAGCGTCCTTGCAGCTCTTCGGTAAAGTCATAAGCGAATTTGGCTTTGAATAAGTCCGTCGTTTGCTGGGCAACGCCGATGTCACCGTAGGCAATCGACGGCGCTTCCGTCGTTGTTTGATAGCCTTCACCGCCGGTGATTGGCGTTCCGCCTGCGGCCCTGGTTAAAGCGGCGGCATTGATGGTCTGCGGCTGGCCTTCGTTTTCAAAACGGTTATAGGAGGCCCAAACGCTGAATCTATCGATCCGGTCCCCGGCAGAAATAAAGGTTTTATAGCCCGTTAAAGTTTCATTACGTCCTGACCGATGCACATCCTGGAACATGCCGGTGGCGTCCATTTGGGCTTCAAATTTTTCCGGCATTTTAGTATTCAGGTTAATTACGCCGCCCATCGAGTTGCCGCTGTATTGCGATGAGAACGGCCCGTAAAGCACTTCCGTGGATTCAACTTCGCTCGGAGACACCATCGACCATCTGGGAGCCCCGTTAAACGTGGTGCGCAAGGGGTTATGCAACGGCATGCCGTCGGCGTAAACCATGCTGTGCGCTGTTTGAAAGGTATTTGAAGAGCGAATACCCAAGTTGCCATTCGGATCGCCCATAAAACGCTTTCGTATCAATACGCCGGGAGCGTATCGGATAGTATCCTCAACCGTTGTGGCGTTAACCTTAGTTTCAACATCCGTTTTATCAATTGTATAGGTCGGCGTTGCCTTGGCGGTATCCGGAAATGTTCTATCGGTTGAAGTCCCGAAAGTGACCATGTCCGCGCCCTGATATTTGTCGCTTTTTGTCTGGGCCTGCTTATCTGTAGTTTTAGTCTTGCTTGGTTCTGCCGCAACTCCGCAGCCTAAATACGTTATTCCCAGTAATAGTAGATACTTGTTCATTTTGTATTTTTTATTTTTATAGTTAGGGACGGTCTGTTCATGTGAGCACATTGCATGCCAAGCCACAGTTCCCACGATGCCACTATCAGCCAAGGCTACGGCCTTTGACTTTTTAATTTTTAAGAATCAACTACTTACTATTTATCTATCAATCAGCTTCGCTTGCCATTATGCTCATACGCTTGCCCGGTGCGCTCCCTAAGCTTTTATCAATCGCTGTGTTTTAACAAAAGTGAGTCATATGACCTATTTTAAGTGCGTTAAATAACACAGTTTAATTAAGAAACAGACTTACTCGACCGACCGCTAAGCCTCCACTCCCAAACACGGCTTAATAAAACGCCCGGTTTGCTTTCCCGCTGATCTAATGGGTATAAATTGAAAGTAGCCTGGTTTAACGCGCCAAGAACTCTAACAAAAGAACTTTAAAATCGGTTAAAATAGGCAATTCTGATAATAATCCTGCAACGGGTTGATAGCTTTCATGCATACAAAATATATTACTGATGACCTGAGAATTTGCGAGACTAAAGAAGTCATTGCACCGGTTCAGGTTCATACCGAAATGCCGATTAGCGAGACTGCGGCGCAAACGACTGCACTGGCCAGGTTGGATATACATAAGGTATTGGCCGGACTGGATGACCGGCTGGTTGTGGTGGTGGGGCCTTGCTCGATTCATGATCCGGTAGCGGCGCTTGACTATGCCCAGCGTTTGAGAGCAATTAAAGACGAGTTAATTGATGACCTGGTAATCGTGATGCGGGTCTATTTTGAGAAACCGCGCACTACGGTGGGCTGGAAAGGCCTGATTAACGATCCCGACCTGGATTCCAGTTTTAATATCAACAAGGGCCTGCGCATCGCCAGACGTTTGTTGCTGGATGTCAATGAAGCGGGCGTTCCCGCCGCAACCGAATACCTGGATTTGATCACGCCGCAATACGTTTCCGACTTGATCGCCTGGGGCGCAATCGGCGCCAGAACTACCGAAAGCCAGGGGCACCGCGAATTGGCTTCGGGCGTATCTTGCCCTATCGGCTTTAAAAATTCCACCGACGGCACCATTAAAATCGCCATTGATGCGATTGGTGCGGCGATGAGTCCGCACCATTTTATTTCACTGAACAAAGCAGGCCATTCGGCGATTTTTTCAACTACCGGCAATGAAGATGTGCATATCATTTTAAGAGGCGGCAATAATTGCCCTAACTATGATGCCGTCAGTGTGGAGCAGGTTGCAGAAGGCTTGGTGAAGGCAAATCTAAAACCGAATATCATGATCGATTTCAGTCATGCCAATAGTTTAAAACAGTGCCAGCGGCAATTAATTGTCGGTGAAGATGTTGCCGGACAAATCGCTACTGGCGATCATCGCATTATGGGCGTGATGATCGAGAGCCATCTTAAGGCAGGCAGCCAAAAGGTTGCTGAAGGCCATCCGCTGGCCTACGGCCAAAGCATTACCGATGCCTGTTTGTCCTGGGATGATACTGTTCCATTGTTAAGAGAGCTGGCACAAGCGGTGCAAAAACGCAGAACCGTGGACACCAGCCGGAGTTTAAGCAAATGATAGTTTATGTTAACGGCGAAACCCGTGACTGCGCCGAAAACAGCCGGGTCGCCGATGTGGTTGCCGATTTGGGTTTAACCGGTAAGAAAATTGCGATTGAACTGAATAAGGAAATTTTGCCGTTTCAACAATATGATTCTCAGGTGTTGCAGGCCGGGGATCGTCTGGAGATTGTCCATGCGATTGGCGGCGGACAGGACGATTCTTTCATGCTCGCTGGCGTCAAGTATCACTCAAGATTGCTGGTTGGCACCGGCAAATATAAGGATATGGAAGAAACCCGCCTGGCTATTGAGGCCAGCGGCGCGCAAATTGTGACCGTGGCGATACGCCGCACCAATATCGGCCAGAATCCCGATGAGCCTAATTTGCTGGATGTTATTTCTCCTGACAAATACACCATTTTGCCTAATACCGCCGGTTGTTATACCGCAGAAGACGCAGTAAGAACCTGCCGCTTGGGCCGAGAATTGCTCGGCGGGCACAAGCTGGTCAAACTGGAAGTGTTGGCCGACCAGACAACTCTGTTTCCTGACGTAGCGGAAACTTATATCGCCGCTGAACTGCTGGTTAAAGACGGCTTTAATGTGATGGTATACACCAACGATGACCCGATTGCCGCCAAACGGCTGGAAGAGATCGGCTGCGTGGCGGTCATGCCGCTGGCAGCGCCGATTGGTTCGGGTTTGGGAGTGCGTAACCCCTATAACATTCTAACTATCGTTGAAAATGCCAAGGTACCCATTTTGGTCGATGCCGGTGTCGGCACAGCCTCTGACGCTGCAATTGCGATGGAACTGGGTTGTGACGGGGTGTTGATGAATACTGCGATTGCCGCCGCCAAAAATCCGGTATTGATGGCTTCGGCCATGCGTAAAGGCATCGAAGCCGGCAGGGAAGCGTTTTTGGCCGGCCGCATGCCGCGTAAGCGCTTTGCCTCTGCATCATCGCCGATAGACGGCTTATTCTTTTAATTTTGTTGGGGCGCCCGGCTTAGGCGCCCTTTATGTCTTAGTTATTATGCCCGCTCCCGAAAAAATTCCCTCACGCAGAATCCGCAGCTTTATCCGTCGGCAAGGCCGCATCACCCAAGGTCAACAATTGGCTCTGGATAATCATTGGGATAGGTACTGCCTCGACCCTAATGCCGACTATGATTTCAGCCAGGTTTTCGGCCGCACCGCGCCGTTGATTGTGGAAATAGGTTTCGGCGCTGGCGATAGCCTGGCGAAAATGGCGGCCGCTAATCCCGACAATGACTATATCGGCATTGAAGTACACAGGCCGGGTGTCGGGCATTTAATGCTGTTGTTGGATCAGCAAGGCCTGACTAACGTGAGGATTTACTGCCACGACGCCATTGAAATTATTGAGCGCAAAATTGCCGATAACAGCTTGGCCGGAGTGCATCTGTTCTTTCCCGATCCCTGGCCGAAAAAGAAACATCATAAACGCCGCATCGTCCGCCCCAGCTTTGTTGAATCATTAACCAAGAAATTGCAGTCGGGCGGCTATTTCCATGCGGCGACGGATTGGCAAAATTATGCGGAAAATATGCTGGAAGTATTGTCTGCCGGCACCGGCATCAGCAATACCAGCGATACCGGCGACTATTGCGAACGCCCCGAATACCGTCCGTTAACAAAATTCGAACAGCGCGGCATACGCTTGGGGCATGGCGTATGGGATTTGATTTTCAAAAAAGCGTGAAATGGCTCAAGCTATAATAGCTTAAGCCTTGCGCAGCTTAGCTTTCCACATCCAGATGCATGGCTTTAATGATAATAGCCAATTCATCGCGTTGACGCTTTAAAGGCTCCAGTTCCGCTTCAAGACTGGCAATGTTTTCCACAATGCTGCCTTTTGATTCGTTGATTTTTCTCAGCATTTGCAGACGGCCTTCAATCTGTTTTTTATGATCTTTAATTTGATGCATCAACGGCGTTAAAACCCCGTTACTCCAGGTTGTAGCATCTGCATGCGCCTGCCTGAGTATGTTTCTGGCTCTGGCGATCAGGGTACTGTAAAGTTTGTTGATAACAATGCTTTGTTCCGACATCGTGGTCTTGGCGCTGGAACGAAATTCTTCGCCCTCATCAAAAATCCGTTCCAATTCAATCTGGTACTGCTTGATCGAAAACAGCTGCGGCTCGATTTCCTTGAAGCCGTACTCATCCTTGAATTTTTTGTGTATTGCTTTTACCAAGCGCCGGGTTTCATTGGTAATATCGACGGAGTCCTGCAACAGGTCGCGCAATTCATCGAACAATTTCCGGATGTTTTGCTTCATGCCATAGGTTGTCAGGCTTTTTGACATATCATTTTTGGTAGCTTTAATAATGCTATCAATTTTTTCTTTAGCGAATGAATCAATCAGAAGCTGGGCTTGAACGGCAAAAACGCGGCGGCTGGCCTGGAAGTTTTCGACATTGGCCATGTATAGGTTTTGTCGATCCCGCGTCTCGGCCATCAACTTGCTGGTCATGTCCTCGTTTTGGAAATCAATCTTTTTGAACTCTTCAAGCTGTGCAACAGCATTTGTCAGCGAAGAGGCCGCTAAGCTGGACGACTCATTAACCAAAAAGCCGATATCGCGAGTAATGGTCCCAAGTAAGATATTTTTGCGCTGTTTTAAGATATCAGTGGCAAGATAGTTTTCCAACGCGCCCAGACGGCTTTTCTCAAGCAAAGATTTATCGTCTTTAACCTTGGCAAGCAGGGCTTGTTTGGCTGAAACCGGGAAAATCACATCCTCGTTTATTTTTAACGTAATCGCCGAAGTTTTTATTTGCGAGTGTATGGAGTCGTCATAACCGTTTTCACCGGCAAGGTCATCCCACATGGCATCAATTTTGTTCATTACCACAGCCAATCCCTGCTTACTGCCGCCGCGATTATGGCAAACATGGTTACGCCACATTTCCAGGTCGCTTTTGGTAACGCCGGTATCGGCAGCGAGCACGAAAACGATGGCCTGGGCGCTGGGCAACATGCTTAAGGTAAGCTCCGGTTCGGTTCCCAAAGCATTTAAGCCGGGCGTATCAAGTATTGACAAGCCCTCTTTTAACAACGGATGAGGGAAACTGATCAGGGCATGACGCCAACAGGGAATTTCAACTTTTTCCGGATTGATAATGCCCTGCTCTGCCGCTTCACGCTCATTCCACAAACCTAGTTTGTCGGCAATATCCCGGTCAACCATCTTGGTGGCGACCAGCTCCTTAAACGCTTCCTGCATTTGCGTGGGCGAGTCACAGTCCAGGTCAATCTGGGTCCAACGATCCGGATTCCTTTTAAACTCAGCCAGCGAAATATCTTCAAGGCGGCTTTCGATATTGAGCAAACGGATATAATTGCCGCCTTTTTCATCATGGAAAAGTTCGGTGGGCGACATGGTGGTACGGCCAGGCGAAGACGGAAGCAACCTGACGCCTGTTTCGGCAAAAAACAGCGAATTGATCAGCTCGGTTTTGCCGCGCGAAAATTCAGCAACAAAAGCCAGCGTGATCTTGTCCGATTGCAGACCATTCAGAATATTTAAAATAGTATCTGTGCTGTGCGCATCATTCGTACCATAGCGATTACGCCATTGGTGATACATTTCTATAGCTTGAACCAATTTTGCACGCCATTGCGAATATTCGTGCATTTGCTCTTTAAATTCCATATTTCCCATGGTCTGCCTTTTTGTAGCTAACGTCGTTATAGTTAGTCGAGAATGTCCGCAATTGCTCCTGCATCTTTGGGTAGCTGCTCTTATTATTCTACCTTCTGCATCCGTGCAGTCGCCAAGCGGCGATAATTTTTAAATAATTGTAGTCTATATCGTAAGAACTTAAAGTGTCAGGGTCCATTATCAGCAGTTCTAATTTAGCCAATTGTTTTTAATTATTGGTCAGGAACCCGAGAAGAGCGGAAAATTCTTCGGCATTTTATCTCGTGAAAGTTGTGTTCTTCCTAGTTGAAATTTAAAACGACAATTAGCGACTCATTATAGCTCATATGAATCGCAACTTTTTTTGGATTATAAAGCCTGGAGATACGACGTATTAGATTCAAATTGTAGTGTCTGCACAAAGAACCATGCACATGGATATCTTGCCAAAGGAACCGCATCGCCCAACTGAGCTTTCAATTCACCTCATACGCCGGAGATAATAATCTGGAATACCTGCCGGGCGCTTTCAATAAAAATACCGATCTGCTTTACAGCATCCGGACTTTAATCCGTTGCCATAAATAACTTGCCACTAATATATTGATTTCTTAATTTTTCAACTTTCTTCTTAATATTACTAAAAAAATAAAGGGAAATACTCTATTCTTAATCTGATTAGATTAGGGGACACAGATGAATAGAGCGAGTGAGTTGATCTTCATCGATCAAGCACTTTCAAATCAAGAGATAGCAAACGAAGATTTTTGGCATTTCTCCAAAGATGCCGTTCAATTGTTCGATACGCCTCTTCAAGATCGTGAACGGTATATATCGGAACTTGTCTACGAGATTCAGAAGTATCCTAAAAATTTAGTAGCGCACATTCAACGAATTACCTGTTGTTATCAAGAAGGTTTAACCGATCCTCTTTTTGCCGCGCTCGTTGATTTTTTGATTATTCTTAATAAACGTGGCAAGGCAATCAGCCGAAGAATGGTCACAGGTACAGTGACAAAATTGTCGAGTCGGCAACAAGCTCTGCTAAAGTCTGTAATAAACGAAGAGATAGACGATATTTCACTAATTGAAGGCAATTGTTACAGCATTTTTTGCCAAGGACTGTCAGGAACCGTCAACCTCATCGAAAAAATAGATGCTAATGAGTCAACTCATCACAGTCCGCTTAAATTGGCTCAGGATGCTGTCGAATATTGTCAATTGGATGAAGCGATGCTCATTTTGGAAGCCGCACTTGTTGAGCAACCCCAATGGATAGAACTCCATGAATCCTTGTTAGAACTGTATAAATCGACCCATAATCAAACTAGGTTTGAAAGTACGTTGACCCATCTACGTAACATGGAAAGTTTTATGGCCAACAGCAGCATTCAGAAAAGCTGGGATCAATTAAAAGATTTTTTTGAACAAAAGTATCACTAACAATATGCAGGATAATCAGAAAAAAAGTTTAAAAGTAGCCCTGCCGGGAATGAGCGAGAGGGCTCAAAAAATGTTGGCCATGTATTTGCTGGGGCCTTGTAAAAGTGCCGGCGTTGTTATTGTCGATGGCAGTGACGCCGAAGTGGATATTATCGATATCGATTTGCCTGATGGAAAAGTCATCCTGGAAAAAAAGCAGGTTACCGAATCGAATACCCCTTCTATTATCTTGTCATTGACGAAGATTAATAGCATTACATCCGGCGCTAACTTTTATATAAAAAAACCTATTACTCAAGAGGCTATGTTAAATGCGCTCACCACTGCTAAAGATCATATCCTCAAAAATTCCAATAAAACCAAGAGTCGGCCTGAAACGGAACCCAGTTTACTTGACGAACCGTTATTAGCCCCTATCGTTCAAGACGTAGTAAGCGAGCCGGCCAAACCGCCGTCGTTAAAGCACTATGTTGCCGATATAAACGATAGGGATAAAACATCCAAGCATAGAACTGCAATGCAAATGGATGAAAAAGGTTTTGCCGCCTATATGGGCATTATGGAGTCTTTAGACATTACTAATGCAGCGCAATTAAAGCAGGCCCATTATAATCCCAGAGACTACTTTCAAGGTTATTTGCAGTCGGCATTAAAAGTTGCTTCAGCGCGAAATCAGATAGTGCAATTGAATTCAGGCTGGAAACCACTGTTAATTTTTCCGCACAACCATGAAATCTGGCTAAATGCCGATGACAAGCAGTTACGCGCTTTTGCGGGGATAATCATAAACAAAGGCGGCGATTCCCATAAAAATATGTCGTTAACACCTTTGGATTCTAATTCGGCAGCTACCTACGACTTGGACAAGTTTCAAAGTATGGAGGTTCTAGTGTGGAAACTGGCATGCTGGACTTCAAAAGGCCGTTATCCGCAACAGATAGACATTGATTCTCCGGTTTTTCTTAAACATTGGCCCAATTTTACCCGTTTGCTTATAACGCCTCACGCCATGAGAATTGCCGCGCTGCTGGCCGACAAACCCCGAACTGCGGCTAGTATCGCCTTAGCTTTAAAAATCAAGCCGGAATATGTATTTATTTTCATTAGCGCCGCCTTTGCTATTGGTTTGCTGAGCCAAGTTGCCAAAAATACCGATATTGCAGCGGCGCCACAAGAGATCAAACCTGATAAAAAACATAGTCTGTTCAGCCGGATTATCAGCAAACTACGAGCAAATAACGAATAACGGAAGAGCACATGAGTCAGTATAAAATAATTTTTGCAGGCCCTGTCGGCGCAGGGAAAACCACTGCTATTCATTCTATTAGCGATGTTCCCCCGGTTAAAACCGACGCTACAGCCAGTGACATGGCAAAAGACAGGAAGTCTGCCACCACCGTTGCTATGGATTACGGCATTATGAATCTTCCCGGCGGCGAAAAATTGCATTTGTATGGAACGCCGGGGCAAGAGCGTTTTAACTTTATGTGGGATATTCTGACGGAGGGAGGTATAGGTCTGATTTTGTTACTGGACAATACCAGGGCCGACCCTTTCCTCGACATGAAATTCTTCCTGGACTCTTTTTCACAGTTTATTTCCAAGACCACTGTTGCAATAGGCGTCACCCAAATGGATCTGAGCGATAAACCGACTATCGCCGATTACCAGATAAAACTCAAAGAGATAGGGTTAAATCGGCCGGTTTTTGCGGTTGATGCCCGAGTGAAAAACGATATTTCTATTCTCGTTCAGTCACTGCTTTATTCGCTGGACCCAGTCATGGAGGAATGATATGCCTGGTTACCGGCTTGCCGATGGACTTTATTTATATCCGACTCCTGCGGGCGCTTATTATGCCGCGTCGTCGAAAGATAATGACAAGCCTAGGCAATTTATTAGAGCTCTCTTTCAACAGCCCGAAACGCCCGAATTATCAGTAGGACAATTGCAGCATTTGACTGACGGCAATGACGCTGAAAAATGCCTGGAGTTACTGTACCACTGTCAGAAGCTTGGACTAGTTCAAGGCCTGGACACAAAAATAGAATCACCTGCCGGAACGCTGGAGCAATTACTGCCTACTCTACTGAGCAAAATCTCGGAGAACGGTAAAGTGCTACTGGCAGATAACCAGGGATTCTACCTGGCTAACCACGGGTTTGTGCATGAGGTCGCTGAAGAGTTATCGGCATTGTGCGCAGAAATCGCAATCATCCATGAACGCCGTTCGGGTTTGTTACTCAATAACTTGGGTATCGGCAGCCACGCATGGGCAATAGTCAATGCAGGAGGAAACAGCCAAGTCGGGTTTTGGCCGTTACTGATAGGAGATACCCGCTTTGTTATAGCGATATTGGGTGTGCCGCATTTTAATCAACCCGAGTTCGTCGAGCTGGTTTGGGCGTTAAGTAGGCGCTATGCAGCAAACCGTAAATAATTTGAATTGATGTTAACCGTTATAGATTAAGAACAAGAAAAGGAGAATGTAATGCGAGCAGACCTGCTAACTTCAGTGTTAACAGAACTAAATGGCACTTCAGCCGATATCGAAGCATCTGGAGTGATTTCAACCGATGGCTTGATGATGGCTAGCGTATTGCCTGCAAATATGGACGAGGATAGAGTCGGTGCGATGAGTGCCGCCATGCTTTCACTTGGCGACCGGACCGCTCATGAGTTGGGACGAGGTACGCTGGAACAGGTTTTAGTTAAAGGCGACAGAGGCTATGTCTTGATGACTTATGCCGGCACCGAAGCGGTACTGACTGTTCTTGCAAAACCGAATGCAAAGCTCGGACTTATCCTTTTGGATGTCAAAAGAGCCGCTCAAAGTATTTCCGAAATGCTCTAGTGCTATACAAAATATAGGCGATCAACATGATAAACGATATGCAACCGGAACATATAATCGGCGATTACAAAGAAGTAACGCTGGATTTGTACGGCGGAATGCGCCGCAAGATTTTATACACTGAGATTGAAACACCTTACCCGGACGGCAAGCTCATTGTTTCTACTACAAATCCTGACGGCGTTATCACCCATGTCAACCAATCGTTTGTAGAAATGTCAGGCTACACGGAAGATGAGCTTATCGGCTCCCCTCACTCAATATTAAGACATCCGGACATGCCGCCGGCCGCATTTAAAGATCTATGGGATACAGTAAAGACAGGCGAAAAATGGCAGGGGTTCGTAAAAAATTTACGTAAAGACGGAGGGTATTACTGGGTCAAAGCGACCGTAATCCCCAATATAAGAAAAGGTGTCGTAGTGGGCTATACCTCAGTTCGAAGAAAACCCTCCCGAACTAAAGTAGAAGAATGCATCCAGTTGTATCCGACAATGTTTTAACAAGGAGTCGCCATGTCATTTATCTTTACCGTTAGCCCCGACTTTACTCCGGACCATCTATCCGGTTGGTATATTTTTAATACGTGGTTGCAGAGGCAAACCGATGTTTCGATCCATCTGGAAATGTACAATAATTTTAATGATCAAAGAGAGGCAATCCGTAACGACAAGGTCAGCCTGATTTATGCCAACCCTTTCGATGCCGCGATGCTGGTCAGAGAAAAAGGTTTTCTACCTCTGGTCAAACCGGCTGGCGCTTCCGACGAAGCCATTATTGCAGTCAATGCGAATAATCCTATAGATGACGTAGCGCGTTTGGCACCGGGCATCAAACTGGCCTTTACCGATGATCCGGATGTAAAAATGATGGGCATGATCATGCTGGAACCCGGTGATCTCGATACGAGTAATGTGCAAGGGATTTCCTGTGATACTTACGTACTTGTGGCAAAGCATTTACTGCGCGGAGAAGCGGATGCCGGTATTTTTCTGGCTGAAGCTTTTGACGGTTTGTCCGACATGATTAAAAAACAACTGAGAATTTTAGTCCGCAGTCAAATCAGTGTCATCCATCATTCTTTAATGATCGGCCCCAAGTTACTGGAAAGGAGAGATGAGTTTCAAAAATGCCTGATAGAAATGGATAATGACTCTAAAGGCCAGGGTGTTTTAGAGAGCCTGGGCTTTAAAGCATGGGAAAAAGTCGATGATGAAGAAATGCAATTTATGATCGATTTGATGGATACATTGAGTATTTAGTAACGGGCAAGTATCAGGAGAATAGCGGAGTCGATGCATACCCACTCATCATGCACAAACTTCTTCAGACTCTCGCTGGTAGAAGATCAGCCCTGTAACTTGGCATAGAGATGGCCGCAAAACTTCAGCTCTTTGATCAGCCATCCAGTGACAGCGCATATTACAAAACTGACTTTAAAAGCCAGTAGTACTGGGGTTATCAATTCATAGAGAACCTTCTAAATCAATTATATTGATTTAGAAGGTTGAATTTTACGGCATTGTTAAGCAAGATAATTTGTTCTTAGCTAAGCTTGCGCATTTATTTAATACCGTAAAGACGTTGATATTCTTTTATCGCGTTAAGCTGCTCGCTGCCGTCGGCCGTTAAATATTCAATAATATTCGCCAGGGTAATGATGGCAATCACAGGCATTGCGAATTGATCTTCAACTTCCGAAATAGCAGAAACGTCATTTTGGCCTTTTTCTTGTCTATCCAGCGCAATTAAAACGCCAGCAGGCATTGCGTGGGCATTTTTTATGATCTCAACCGACTCCCTGACTGAAGTCCCGGCAGTAATCACGTCATCAAGGATGAGCACCTTGCCTTGCAGCGGCGTACCCACCAGGCTGCCGCCCTCGCCATGATCTTTAGCTTCTTTGCGGTTGAAGGCGAAAGGGATATCCTCACCGGTTAACCGGGCATAAGCAATCGATGTCGCACTGACCAGCGGGATACCTTTGTACGCAGGGCCGTAAAGAATATCCGGCTTAATATCGGATTGAATCAATGCCTGCGCATAAAACTCTCCCAGTTTACCAAGCTGGGCGCCGGTATTGAACAAACCGGTATTAAAGAAATAAGGACTGGTGCGGCCCGATTTCAATTGAAATTCGCCGAATCTGAGAACACCGCAATCCAACGCGTAGGAAATAAAGTCTTTTTGATAATCAAGCATGATAAATTCTAAATAGTTGATTTATTAAGGGATGAAATTTTCTAAAATATTGTCCAGAAAGTTCCAGCCTTGTTCTGAGCAATAGTAGTGATTGTTTTGCCGTATCAGCAAGTTTTGTTGCACGCAAGCGGATAAAGCCGGCTCCAGCGTAGCGGGAGCAAGACCTGTCGCCGCTTGATAGGCTTCCTGACTAAAACCCTGCTTCAGCCGCAAATGGTTCATGATAAATTCCAAAGGCAATTCGGCTACAGCAATAGCCTCGGACCCGCCGTTTTGATGCGTATCGCTTAAATACTGTTCCGGACTTCTGGGTTTAAAAGTTCGAATAATCGATTGCGGCAGAATTTGGGAGATTTTCCCATGAGCCCCCGCGCCTATGCCCAAATAATCGCCGAATTGCCAATAATTGACATTATGCCGGCATTGCATGCCTTGTTTACTGTAGGCCGAGACCTCATATTGCTGATAATCATGATCCGCCAATATCCGCTGACACTCTTTCTGCGTTCGGAAGATGGTTTCGTCATCAGGCAGCTTGGGCGGAAACTTATGAAACCAGGTATTAGGCTCCAACGTTAGCTGGTAAAAGGAAATATGGGTGGGCTTGAGGCTAATCGCCGTTTCTATATCCGTTTTGCTGTTTTCGGGAGCTGCGCCCGGCAAGCCGAACATTAAGTCCAGATTGAAGTTTTCAAAACCCGACTGATGGGCGATCTCGGCGGCACGCATGGCTTCCTGCGCCGAATGAACGCGGCCCAGCTGTTTTAATAACGAGTCGTTAAAAGTTTGGATGCCGATCGATAAGCGGTTAATGCCCAGCGCCCTGAACTCGGCAAATTTATGGCTTTCAAAAGTGCCCGGATTAGCTTCGAGAGTGATTTCCGCCCCCTCTTCAAGCTCCAACTGTTGCTTTATGCCGCGCAATAGCCGGTTAATCGCTTCCGGCGAAAATAAACTGGGCGTGCCGCCGCCGATAAAAATGCTGTGTATCGGCCTGTTGATATCATAGCGCTGTATGTCGAGAGCTAAATCATTGAGCAATGCCGTTATATAGGCCGATTCAGGCAGTTCCGATTTAGCCGCATGCGAATTAAAATCGCAATAAGGGCATTTTTTAATACACCAGGGGATATGGATATAGAGGCTAAGCGGCGGCAAGAGATTTTTTGCTATATAGTTTAAAATAGGCGTCAGTTTAACACGTGAGCCTCTGATTAATAAGACTCCATGGCGATCAGCCACTTAAGTGGAACTTAATTTTGCTTAATTACGCTTATAGCCATTTGTTGATAACTAACTACTTTAAAGCGAGAACATATGCGACTATTACTGGTGGAAGATGATGAAATACTGGGTGATGGGCTGGTCGAAGGCTTAAAAATGGAAGGTTATGCGGTTGACTGGTTAACCAACGGCAAGCTTGCCGACGAGGCTCTAAAAACCAATACCTATGAGCTGGTCGTGCTGGACCTGAACTTGCCGGACATGGAAGGCCTGGACATATTGAAAGCGCTACGAGGGCGTAAAGACGAAACGCCGGTGATGGTCTTGACCGCCAAGGATACTATTCCTGATCGCGTAATAGGCTTGGATAGCGGTGCCGATGATTTTGTGATCAAACCGTTTGAATTGGATGAAGTGTGCGCCCGGTTAAGAGCATTGGCGAGAAGGAACGAAGGCCGCAGCGTTCCCAATATTGAATATAAAGGTATTGTTTTGGATCCGGCCTCGCGCCAGGTTACCTGGAATGATGAAAAGATTGATCTGTCGCAAAAAGAATTTGAGATACTGAGTTTTTTAATGAGCAATATCGGCCGGGTTATTTCCCGCGCCCGCCTCGAAGAAAGCATGTACTCATGGGATTCGGACGTCGAAAGCAATACCGTCGAGGTCCATATCCACCATTTGAGAAAAAAGCTTGACCCGTCCATTATCCGCACCGTCAGGGGTGTGGGGTATATCATTGATGAAGATTAGGATTAACTTTAATAATGGAACACGGATAAAGAAGGCGAAAGGCAAAGGACAAAGGGCAAAAAACACTTGTCGTCCTTCGCGCCCTTTGCCTTTCGCCTTTCGTCTTGTGCCTTATCAGTGCTTACCAATCTAATCCACGTTCCATTTCCCTAACTGCCAAAGTCACCACCGAGAATTAATGAACTATTCGCTACGCCAACTGTTGCTGTTTGGCCTGCTCTCCGCCTCCATGTTGATCTGGGGAGTGACGGCCTATATGAGTTACAAGGTCACCCGCGACGAAGTCGCCAGCCTGTTTGATGCCGAATTGGCGCAGTCGGCCAAAGTACTGCATGTGTTTGTGGAAAGCCTGGTCCGGGAAGGTTCACTGTCCAAGCACTGGGCGCAAACACAGACCGATAGCCAGTTGCATCCTTATACCGGGCGTAAAAATAAAAGCGCTTTTCAGCTCTGGACTAAAGGAGACAGCTTGTTACTGCGTTCGGAAAAATCGCCTGAGTTTGCGGTGCATGGATTCAGCAAGAAAAATATCGACGATCAGTTATGGGATGTATTCGACGGGCTTCTGGAAGCCAACGCTTTAGGCCATAAGTATGAAAGAAAAGTCGCTTTCCAGCTGTGGTCCAAAAATGACGGCTTGCTGTTGCGCTCGGAAAGCGCGCCAACGTTTGCGTTTTCTTCGGCGACTAACGGCTTCAGTGAAACCAATATCGATAAACACGTGTGGCATGTGTTCAGTATTTCCAGCTCAAACGGCGAATATGTGATTCATGTCGGCCAAAAAGAAGAAATCCGCGCCGAATTAACCGATGAAATATCAACGCAATTGGTGACGCAATTTCTGGTGGGCTTACCGATTTTAGGCATCGTTATCTGGATTATTGTCGGGCATGCCTTAAAGCCGCTTAATCGTTTGGAAATAGCCCTATCCAGGCGGGAAGCCAGTTTTCTCAAACCGCTATCCAGCAAAAAACTGCCCAAGGAAATTATCCCGGTCGTCAATGAGATCAACAATCTGTTTGCCCAGCTTGAGCAGGCCTTTGAACATGAGCGCCGGTTTACCGCCGATGCCTCGCACGAATTAAGAACGCCCTTGGCCGGACTGCTGACCCAGGCCCAGGTTGCCATGCGCACCCGCGACGAAACCGTCCGTCATCAGGCGCTCAAGCGAATCGAGCAAGCCGTCAACCGCATGACCTACATGGTGCAGCAATTGCTGACCTTCTCACGCATTGAATCCGGCACCGAGTATTTAGCCAAAGAAATGACGGTGCTTAGCCGTGAAGTGCCGCGAACCATTGCCGAACTCGACCCCGAAGCGCATAAAAAACGGATTCACATGGAATACGATGAAATCAATGCAGTGCCCATCGTAGCGAACACCCTGCTGATCAATATCCTGATCAGGAACATTATCGACAACGCCATCAAATATACCCCGGCTCAAGGCATGATCCGGGTCAGCCTGATAGGAACCGAACACCAGTTGCGGCTGTGCGTTGAAGATTCGGGACCGGGCATCGCGCCGGATCAATATGAAAACTCGCTAAAGCGGTTTCATCGTTGCGTCGAAACCGCCAATAAAGCGCAGGGCACCGGCCTGGGTTTTTCCATCGTGCAACGCATTGCAACGATACACGATGCCGAGCTTGTGCTGGATGAATCCGAATTTGGCGGCTTGAAAGTAACCGTTATATTTACCTTGCCGACCAGAGCGGCGGTTAAAAAGAATCTCAGCAAATTAAGCTTTTTTACCATCAAGAAAAGCGCTTGAGGCACAGCTACAATTTTCGCCACGAACAGTACGCAGTTTTGTATATTTTCTTCGTATCGCGCTATTCGTGGTGACTTTGCAATACATCAGTTCATACGTAGCCAATTATCCGGCTCATCAATAACCGGATTAACCAGCGTCCCAATACCCTCAATCTCAATCCGGGCAATTTGTCCCGGCAACATGTAGCCGCGCGGCTTCATTTTTACGCCGACCCCGGCAGGCGTGCCTGTGGCAATAACGTCTCCCGGCTCCAGCGTCATCGCTTGCGACAAATAGGCGATCATTTCATAGCAGTTAAAGATCATATTGCGGGTATTGGAGTTTTGCCGCAGCTCATCATCAATCCAGGTTTTAAGGTCCAGATTATGCGGATCGCCGATTTCATCGCTGGTCACCAGCCAAGGCCCTAACGGGCCGTGGGTATCGAATGATTTACCCAAGGTAAAAGTCGGCGAACGAAACTGCCAGTCACGCACCGAAACATCATTGGCAATGGTAAATCCGGCAATGACTTGATGAGCTTTGTCGACAGGCACATGGCGACAGCGCGTGCCGATAACAAAAGCCAGCTCGCCTTCATAATCCAACTTATCGGAAACTTTCGGCCGATGAATCGCATCGCTGTGTCCGATCACACAGGTGCCCTGCTTGGTGAAAAAACTGGGATATTCCGGCTTATCCAGGCCGGTTTCTTCGATATGATCGTTATAATTCAGACTGATGGCCAGATATTTACCGGGTCTTGGCACCGGCGCCAACAGCTTGACCTGATCCAGAGCGATACGGCCTTCGCCGCTGTCGATTTGTCGCTGCATCGCATCTAACGCGGCGGCACCTGCGCTTAGAAATTCAAGCATGGTTTCCGGGATTTTAGTATTATTTTTGCCGTCAACAACAAAGCCATCAACGACAGCGCCTACACGGGTTTTATCATTATGAATGAAGGTTACCAGTTTCATGAGTTAAGCTTATCCGTATAATTTCAAGTGCAGCTATTATAAACCCAAGCGTAAACATAAGAGTTTGCGTAAAAAGAAGATATAATTAATAATTTTTTTAATTCACGAGGATCATAAAATGAACGAAAACTGGATTGCGCCCTCCATTCTGTCAGCTAATTTCGCCAAATTGGGTGAAGAAGTTGATAATGTTTTAAAAGCCGGCGCCGATGTTGTGCATTTTGATGTAATGGATAACCATTTTGTACCCAACCTGACCATCGGGCCTTTGGTTTGCGAAGCGCTGAGAAAACACGGCGTTACTGCCCCCATTGACGTGCATTTAATGGTTGAGCCTGTTGATCGTCTTATTCCCGATTTTGCCAAAGCCGGCGCCAGTATCATTACGTTCCACCCAGAAGCGTCCGTGCATATCGACCGCACCCTGCAATTGATCAAAGACAACGGCTGCAAGGCTGGACTGGTATTTAATCCCGGCACGCCGCTGCATTATCTGGATTACGTCATGGACAAGCTGGACATGATTTTGTTGATGTCGGTTAACCCCGGCTTCGGTGGCCAGTCTTTCATCCCTTCAGCGCTGGATAAACTGCGTCAAGTCAGACAAAGAATCGACGACAGCGGCTTGAATATCCGCCTGGAAATCGACGGCGGCGTTAAAACCGATAATATCCGGGAAATTAAAGCAGCCGGCGCCGACACTTTCGTCGCAGGTTCAGCGATTTTCAGCCAACCTGATTACAAAAAAGTAATCGATGAGATGCGCGCTGAATTGGCTAAAGCGGGTTAATCGTGTTTGCGGATTGGGTTTCAAAAACCCAATCCGGCGAGTTTACTTATTGGAGCTATATCTATGAAAACTTCGCTCAATTTGTCTGATGAATTAATTAAAGAAGCCATGCGACTGACTGATGCTAAAACAAAAACAAAAGTCATTGTTTTGGCATTGCAGGAGCTGATTAAGAAAAATAAAGTGGCGGGATTAAAGTCTTATAAAGGCGCAATCGGTCTGGAGATGGATATAGATACGCTAAGAAACCGAAATGCGCATTTTGATTGATACATCTATTTGGATCGACTATTTCAAAAGTGGTGCCAACTCAAGCGGGCTAGATACTTTAATAGATGATAATTTAATTGTTATTAACGATATTATCCTTACAGAGCTGGTTCCTTTTTTGGCTATTAAAAAAGCAATTTAAGGTTATTGAATTGCTGAATAACATAACACTATTGCCCTTACAGCCCAACTGGGCTGAAATTATTAATTGGCAAACGGCTTGTTTAAGTAAGGGTCATAACGGTATCGGCATTCCTGATTTGCTGATCGCTCAAAATTCAAGACAACAGAATTGTAAAATTTATTCGCTGGACAAGCATTTTCGCCTCATGACCGAGGTGATTGAAAATATACAACTATCCGACTAACACCATGACCCCAGAACAATTCAATCACTATGCCCGGCAGGGCTACAACCGCATCCCGGTTTGCCGCGAAGTATTGGCCGATTTGGATACGCCGTTAAGCGCTTACCTTAAGTTGGCCGACGGCCCTTATTCCTATTTATTCGAATCGGTGCACGGCGGTGAGCAATGGGGTCGTTATTCAATTATTGGTTTGCCCTGCCTTACTGTCGTCAAAATCACCGGCAGTCAAATTCGCCTGGAACAAAACGGCGAACTGCTGGAAACGATAGCCCACGATAACCCGCTGATCTGGATAGAACAGTTCAAGTCGCGCTATAACGTTCCCGACATTGACACCCTGCCCCGCTTTAACGGCGGCCTGGTCGGCTATTTCGGCTATGAAACCATCGGCTATATCGAGCCAAAGTTGCGCGGCACAGAAAAGTCCGATCCGCTCGGCAATCCCGACATCCTGCTGATGGTGTCGGAAGAAATGCTGGTGTTCGACAATTTGTCCGGCAAAATGCTGCTGCTGACTCACGCCAATCCTGAAGAACCTGACGCCTATAACCGTGCCGTCGCGCGAGTGGCTGACTTGGCTGTAAAACTACGCGAGCTGCAAGCCAAACCTAAAAACCATCATGCCCCCAGACAGGTCGAAGAATCCGATTTCATCTCCGGCTTTACCCAACAAGGCTTTGAAAATGCAGTATTGAAAGCCAAAGAATACATCACCGACGGCGACATCATGCAGGTAGTGCTGTCGCAACGCATGTCCATTCCTTACACCGCCTCGCCACTTAATTTATACCGGGCTTTGCGCTGCCTGAATCCTTCGCCGTACATGTTTTACCTGAACCTGGACGACTTCCATATTGTCGGCTCGTCGCCGGAAATACTGGTCAGGCTGGAAGACAACATGGTCACGGTACGCCCGATTGCGGGTACCCGTCGCCGTGGCTTAACACCTGAGCAGGATCTTGAGCTGGAAAAAGACCTGCTGGCCGATCCCAAAGAGCTGGCCGAACATCTAATGCTGATCGACCTGGGCCGCAATGATGTGGGCCGGGTTGCAGAGATCGGCACCGTACAATTAACCGATAAAATGATCGTCGAGCGCTATTCGCACGTCATGCACATCGTCTCCAACGTCACCGGACAACTGCAACAAGGCGAAAACGCCTTTGACGTGCTGGCCGCGACCTTTCCGGCCGGTACCGTCAGCGGCGCGCCGAAAATACGCGCGATGGAAATCATCGACGAGCTCGAACCCGTCAAACGCGGCGTTTACGCGGGCGCAGTCGGCTACATAGCCTGGTCCGGCAACCTCGATACCGCCATCGCGATCAGGACCGCCGTGATTAAGAACAACATGCTACATATACAAGCCGGTGCCGGTATCGTCTACGATTCCGTGCCCGAAAACGAATGGGATGAAACCATGAATAAAGGCCGCGCCATTTTCCGCGCTGTGAATATGGCCGAAGCAGGCTTGGAAGGGGAGCAATCATGAGTGCCGTCAAAGTCGTCATGGTCGATAATTACGACTCGTTCACTTACAACCTGGTGCAATATTTTGGCGAGTTGGGCGCCGATGTGACCGTGGTGCGTAACGACCAAGTCACAGTAGAAGATATAGAAAAACTCGCACCCGACAAACTGGTGATATCACCCGGCCCTTGTACCCCTAAGGAAGCCGGCATTTCCGTTGAAGCCATTTTAAAATTTGCCGGGAAAATTCCTATTCTGGGGGTTTGCCTGGGACATCAAAGCATCGGTTATGCATTCGGCGGCAATATCGTCCATGCCAAAAGCATCATGCACGGCAAAACCTCGCTGGTTTATCATCAGGATCAAGGCGTGTTCAAAGGGCTTAACAACCCATTTACAGCCACCCGTTACCATTCGCTGGTCATAGAACAGCAAAGTATTCCCGATTGCCTGGAAATAACCGCCTGGACACAGGATGCGGCGGGCAAACTCGATGAAATCATGGGTGTAAGGCACAAAGAACTGGATATTGAAGGCGTGCAATTTCATCCCGAATCGGTCCTGACCGAGCATGGGCATGATATGTTGAGGAATTTTCTGGAGAGGTGATTGTTTCCATACGCTATCATGGAACTGGACATGTTCTGTAGATTGGATGCCTAAATGAGTCCAACAGTATTTAAAGAAAATGGTTATCGGTTCTTTTTCTTTTCCAGAGAAGAGCCCGGAATGCATGTTTATATTGTTTCAGGAGACGGAGAAGCTAAATTCTGGCTAGAACCGGAAATTGAATTGGCTAAGAATTATCAATATTCAAGAAAGCAGTTAAAAGAAACCGAATTACTTCTGGAGGGACATTACGGTGAGCTCATTAGCGCATGGCAACAACACTTCCCCGGTTGAAGTTACGCATATATCAACCCACGGGGTCTGGCTGCTAACTCATGATGAAGAATTATTCATGTCCTATGACGATTTTCCGTGGTTTAAAAGTCAGCAGATTAAATCAGTCATTAATGTTGAAGAACAATCGCCGGGGCACTTTTATTGGCCGATATCGATGTCGATTTAACACTGGAAATCATCAAGCATCCGGCACGCTTTCCATTACAGACAAAAACTGTAACCCCGGATAAGCCAGTTTGAGCGAATGCGAAACCCGGCTTATCCAATACACCGCACAGATTTCCGTAAACGCCTGACCTACGCCACTCGTGGTCGGCCTTACTCCGGCATACCACCCGACATTAATCAGGAGTGCATTATGAGTCGTATCGTCTGGCTATTTTTAAGCGCCGTATTATTCGCATCGGTCACGCAGGCAAAACCGTTAACTCCCGAACAGGTGCCGGAGCCTCTCAAACCCTGGATAGCCTGGGTATTGCACGATAGCCCGGAGCCCATCTCCTGCCCTTTCATCTACAACAGTTATGAACAAAAACGCTGTAGCTGGCCTACTCAAACACAGCTGGATTTAACGCACGATAAAGGCATCTTCTCGATGAGCTGGCTGGTGTACCAAGACAGCTGGATCAGCTTGCCGGGCGATAAAAACCACTGGCCGCTTAATGTGACGGTTGATGACAAGACCGCGCTGGTCATGGATAGAAACGGCAGCCCCTCGATTAAACTGACGGCGGGCTTGCCGCACAAAATCAAAGGCGGATTCTTGTGGACTGCCATTCCTGATAACTTAAAGATACCCGACGATACCGGGCTGGTTGAGCTGCGTATTAACGGGACGGCAATACCGACCCCGGCCATTAAGGACGGGCAACTGTGGCTGAAAGAAAGCGAAACCGGCTTGAAAAAACCGGAAAACCTCCAAAACAACCTGGACATTCAGGTCTTTCGAAAAGTCATTGATGAAGTACCCGCACAAGTTTTAACCCGACTGATGCTGGACGTTTCCGGCGAGCAGCGTGAAGTAAAATTGCCCCGGCCTATTTTGGACGGTTTTATCCCGTTGAGTTTACAAAGCCCATTGCCCGCCCGACTGGAACCCGACGGACAATTATTGATGCAGCTGCGCCCCGGCCACTGGCAGATCGACATACTGGCGAGAAACACTAAAGAGCTGAATGCGCTCCCCGCTCCCAGGCTGGAGCTTGGGAGCGAGCAAGGCATCCAGTGGCCGGAATCGGAAATCTGGGTATTCGACGCCCGCCCCCAATTGCGGGTTGTTGAAATCGAACAGCTCAGCGCCATCGATCCCAATCAAACCAATTTGCCGGACGATTGGAAAAATCTCCCGGCTTATAAAATCAGTCAGGGCCAGTCCATGGGCTTTAAAACCATACGCCGGGGCGACCCGGAGCCCGAACCCAATCAACTCAATTTAACCAGAAAGCTGTGGCTGGATTTCGACGGCCAAGGCTACACCGTCAATGACATGATCAGCGGCACCATGACCCGCGGCTGGCGGCTGAATACCTTGCCGCAAACGCAATTGGGCAGAGTCACCTTAAACGGCAACAATCAATTTATTACCCAGGATAACTCCGGCAAGCAAGGCGTGGAAGTCAGAACCGGCTCGATAACACTGGACGCCGACAGCCGAATCACCGGCCCTGTTAATGCCGTCAGTGCGGTTGGTTGGGAACAGGATTTCCACAACGTCAGCGCCGAACTTAACCTGCCGCCGGGCTGGCGCTTGCTGGCGGCCGGCGGCGTTGACAATGTGCCTGACAGCTGGCTTTCTCGCTGGACATTGCTGGACTTGTTCCTGGTGCTAATTGCAGCTCTGGCGACAGGCCGGCTGTGGGCTCCCTATTGGGGCGCTCTCGCCCTGGTCACCCTGGTGCTGATCTGGCATGAGCCGGGCTCGCCGCATTTTGTCTGGCTGAACATTCTGGCCGCGACCGCCTTGATCAAGGTATTGCCGCAAGGCCGGTTTTTAAAATTCGTCAACTGGTATCGCTATGCTTTCTGGCTGGCGTTAATCATGCTCACCTTGCCCTTTATGGTGGCGCAGGTGCGCACCGGTCTTTATCCGCAACTGGAAAAACCCTGGCAAAGGGTCAATATGCAGGACCCCCAATATCACGTTATGACAGAAATGGAGGCTCCGACATCGGCACCAGCCCCTCAAATGAAGAGCGAGATGAGCGAACGCGCATTAAAAAGGTCTGTGCCATCCGATTCCTCATCGTCTTATGGTTATTCTGACGCAGCAATCGATTTTGAGCGCATCGACCCTAAAGCCAAGGTGCAAACCGGCCCCGGCTTGCCGCAATGGCAATGGCATAAAGTATTGCTGTCATGGAACGGTTCGGTTGATGCTCAGCAGCAGCTGCGCTTATGGTATTTAACGCCGACACAGACCATGCTGCTCAACTTCATCCGTACAGTTTTGGTTGCGGCGCTGGCCTTGTTGATGTTTGGCGCTTTTGAAAAATTGAAGTTTAAAAAGGCGCAGCCTTCGGCACCGCTGTTGCTGTGGTTTTTGCTGTTGCCTATGCTGTCCATGCCGTCGCAAAAAACCTATGCCGAAATTCCGGATAAAGCCGTTCTGGATGAATTGCGCAGCAAGCTGTTGGAGAAACCGGTGCCGCCGGACTGTTTACCCGGTTGCGCGCAAATTCCGCAGATGAAGATAACCATTAACGATAAGGAACTGGCGATCGCGCTACAGGTGCATGCCCAGCAATCCGTAGCCATTCCTTTACCCGCCGAATATGAACAATGGTTCCCCAATCATGTTTTTGTTGACGGCAAAATAGCGCCGGGGCTTTATCGCGATAACAACGGCTTGTGGCTTAACCTGAGCGAAGGAGAGCATCAGGTGGTACTGGGCGGGGCTGTGCCCATGTTAAGCAAGTTCACGCTGCCGTTGCCGTTAAAACCGAACTGGGTCAGCATTCAAAATACCGGCTGGCAGGTCATCGGCCTACAGGAGAACAGCGCGGTTGACGATCAACTGCAATTTAGCCGCATCAACCGGACCGAGCAGCAACGCACAGCCGAACTGGAACCCAGTACCTTGCCGCCGTTTGTCAGGATTGAACGTACCCTGCACCTGGGCCTGGACTGGCATGTGGTTACCCGCATCATCCGGATTTCACCGGCAAACTCCGCCGTGGTATTGGCCGTCCCCTTGCTGCCGGGCGAATCGGTCACTACGGCAGGCGTTCGGGTTAAAGAAGGCAAGGCTGAGGTTAATATCCCGGCTCAGCAAACCGAATTGCAATGGGAATCTACGCTGGATAAATCGGAAAAAATCGATTTTGTCGCGTCCGAAACAGAGCAATGGATAGAGGTGTTGAAGGCAGATGTAAGCCCCGTCTGGCATGTTGAAACGACCGGCATCGCGATGATTCACCTGAATAATGACGGGCAATGGCTGCCTGAATGGCATCCCTGGCCGGGCGAAAAAATTACCCTGCACATAACCCGGCCCACAGCGGTGGAAGGCCAAACCTTAACCATCGATAACAGCCGGTTAAGCATCAAGCCGGGGCAGCGTAACCAGGAAGCCGAATTGAATATCAGCCTGAGAAGTTCGCAAGGGTCGCAACACACGCTCATCCTGCCGGAAAAAGCCGTATTGCAAGCCGTTGCCATTAACGGACAGACCCAGCCGATCAGGCAGGATGGCAGAAAGCTCACGGTACCGATCAATCCCGGCAAACAGGATGTCTCAATCAGCTGGCGGGAAGCGGCCGGCATAACAGCGGCTATGCTCACACCACAGGTTGACTTGGGAATAGCGAGTGTCAACGCCAACCTGAATATCGGCTTGGGTCAGGATCGCTGGGTATTGTTTACGATGGGGCCGAAATTGGGGCCCGCGGTTTTATTTTGGGGCGTGCTGATCGTTATTGTTATGCTGTCTCTGGGCATGGGCAAAATCCGGCTGACACCGTTAAAAGCCCGGCACTGGTTCCTGTTATTGGTGGGGCTTAGCCAGATTCCCTTGGAATCGGCGGGCATTGTGATTGCATGGTTAATGCTGCTGGGCTGGCGCAAGACGCAGCCGGTTTCCGATGTCCACTATTTTAATATAGTGCAAGTTGCTATTGGCGTATTGACCGTGATATCGCTGGGCATGCTGTTTTTAGCGGTCGAACGGGGCTTGCTGGGATCGCCCGATATGCAGATTATCGGCAACCACTCCTCGGCATTCAACTTAAACTGGTATCAGGATAGAAGCCCGGCGATTTTGCCGGTTGCGACGCTGATTTCAGTGCCGCTAATCGCGTATCGGGTATTGATGCTGGCCTGGTCGCTCTGGCTGGCGGTGTCGTTGCTGAACTGGCTGAAATGGGGCTGGGAGTGTTTCTCAAGCAATGGGCTTTGGCATAAATCCGTAGCTAAAGAGATAATTGTTAAGCCTGAAGAAAAATAATTCACCACGAAGTCACGAAGCACACGAAGTTTTTTCACTACCTTAGCGTCTTCGTGTCTTCGTGGTCATTAATCAATTTGTTTCATTTTGGGTTCAATAAATCCCCATGTCCACCTTTAAGTTCCAGCAGTTTTCAGTATTGCAGAAACACTCCGGCATGAAAATATGCACCGATGCCGTGTTATTCGGCGCAATGGCTCCGGTCAATCCGGGCGACTGCGTGCTGGATGTCGGCACCGGCACCGGCGTGCTTGCGCTGATCGCAGCCCAGCTGGGCGCGGCGAAAGTCACCGCCGTGGAATTAACGCCGGAAGCGTTTAAAGAAGCCGACATCAATTTCAGCAACAGCCCATGGGCAAGCTGCCTTGAAGCCGTGCATCAGGATATCCAAAGCTTTGCCCTGACCGCCAACCGGCAATACGACCTGATCATCAGCAACCCGCCGTTTTTTGAAAACCACCTCAAAACCGTCGATACCTTAAGAAACATCGCCCGGCATACCGACCAACTGCCGTTTGCCGATTTGATCGGCATTGCAGGAAGCTTGTTATCCCCGCAAGGTTTATTTTATTTGCTGCTTCCCGCTCATGCAGCAGCAAAATTTTCAGCTCAGGCTTTGGAAGCGGGATTTTATTTGATCAAGCAAGCCGATTTTCGCGGCTATGCGCACAACGAAGCCAAGGTATCCGCGCTGACGTTCAGTCGCTGTAAAGCCGCAATGCCTATGGCAAGATTGCTGACTATCTATGAATCCCGCAACACTTATAGCCCAGATAGTGAAGCTTATTTGGCCGATTTTCTGCTGCGGTTTGCCAAAGACCAGCAGTCAAATCCAGAACATAAGACATGATTGAAAATAGGTGTAAAATCAATAGGCAGAGCCTGCGGGCTTTAATTTAATGATGGCATAGCGCACGCCTAAAAAGGCGCTTTAACCTTTATATGTTGGAAACCGGGCATCAATCAGATTATGATTATGTACCAGGACAGAATGCCTGGTTTTATTTAATGGTGGTTTATACATTTTTTCACACTCTTCATATCCGGTACTTTACCGGTTATTGACGACTTAGTTTCTAATCTGACGGCTGTACACATGATTGCAATTAACGCAGTACCTCAACGGAATTAAAACTTTATGGAAGAACTATTCATCGGCTGGCTGAAGGAATATGGCTACGTAATTTTGTTCCTGTGGAGCATATTGGAAGGAGAAATAGGCCTGATCATGGCTGGAATCATGTCGCATACCGGCGACATGCAATACTTCATGACGATTTTTGTGGCGGGTCTAGGCGGGTTTACTGGAGATCAAATCTACTTTTACATTGGCCGTTTCAATAAAGGCCTTATTCAGCGTAAGCTACATAGCCAGCGGCGTAAATTTGCGATTGCGCATTTGCTGTTAAAAAAATACGGTTGGCCCATTATTTTTATGCAGCGCTATATGTATGGCTTGCGGACCGTCATTCCCATGTCGATTGGCATTACCAAATATTCGGCAAAGAAATTTGCCTTGATTAACCTTATCAGCGCGTGGGTATGGGCCACTATTACGATAACCCCCGCTTATTTCTACGGTGAGGAAATATTAGGTTTATTGGCCGATGCTAAAGAGCACTGGTATTTTGCCCTGCCAATTGCCGGAGGATTTCTTTATGGAATTCATGCCTATTTCCAAAAACTGGAGCGGCATTTCTTGCAAAAACGAAGTAACCGTTTTTCAAATGATGAGAAACAGGAGCAGGCCAGCGAATCTCCGGAAGATATAGCTGCGTGACGGACACGCTTTTTATGCTCGACCTTTCCATGCTTAAAACAAGGACGGTTTAGGGTTTACCCATCCGCCGCTCCATCACCGGATATCATAATGTCGAGCGACAAAATATATCGCCCGACATTGGGTCAACTTTTGAATATAACCCGATTAGTTAACTACCCGATGTCCGCGGTTTCTCATACAGCTGGAATAGGCTCTTTTGTACGCGGATTCTGCATCAAGACCCTTATAAGCGCCACCGCCGATACCGCCCGTTGCCGCACCGATGGCTGCACCTGTTCCGGGGTTCCCCGTGATTGCACCTATTGCTGCGCCGCCAGCCGCGCCGATTAAACCGCCAACGCCGGCACCGATAGCGGTTTCTTTGGCAGTGCCGCTAGAGGCATGACTCGCCAAATCTTTACATTCGGCCATATCTTGATTGATGCGATAGGAATTAGGATCGTTATAGGCATCAACGGTTGGCGTCCATCCACCTTGGCTGTAGCAACCTGCGATTAATGTACTGCCTATTAAAACGATACTGGTGGTTAGTTTTTTCATATTGTTTGATTACCTTTCGGAGAAATTGATTTTTTACAGAATACTTCATTTTTTATGAATAAAGTATGAATACCATAGCACTATAATCGATTGAAATCATACAAACATTTCTAGCATAAGAGCTCAGACCCGTCAATCAAACGGGGACTGATGCTGGCTTGCAAAGTTTAAGCGTTATAACTCCCTTAAAACCTGAAGCGGGGATTTGTTAACCACATTTCTTACGCCCCAATAACCTGCAAAGCTGACAAATAAAACGCCGATCACCGGCACAATTCCCCATAAAGAATAATTAACATGATATTCCATATGCATGACATGGGTGTACAAGGCGTAGAGTATGGCTTCAGAAATAATGACTGCCAGCACGCCGGCAATCAAGCCGAGCAGGCTGAACTCGATAATGTGGGTCTTTCTTAAAAATAAGCGATTGGCGCCCAGCGTTCGCATCAATGCGCCCTCATGGATACGACTGTCCAAAGTCGCGTAAACAGCAGCGTACAATACCGTAAAGCCGGCCATCAGAGCAAAATACAGCAGGTAATTAATCGCTTCAGTCAATTGGCTCAGTATGGTTTGGAATTGACGTAAAATTAAATCGACTTCCAGAAGGGTGGTGCTGGGGTATTTTTTTATCAGTGCGTTTAAAAAGTCTTTTTGGTTTTCCGGCAGATAAAAACTGGTGAGAAAAGTGCTGGGAAACGCGTCCAGCGTACCGGGCGAGAAAATCATGTAAAAATTCGGCTTCATAGTATCCCACTGAAGTTGGCGAATACTGGTAACGGTGGACGTAAACTGCTGGCTGCCGACGGTAAAGGCCAACTGATCGCCCAGCTTGATTTTCAGGCTGTCGGCCAGTTTCTGTTCGACGGAGACCTGCCCGGCCTGAGCATCGATCCACCAGCTTCCGGCCGTAATTTTATTATCCTCCGGCAGCTCTTTAGTCCAGGTCAGGCTTAATTCCCGATGCGTGGCGCTTTCGCCCTGCGAATCTTTGCTGACGATTTGTTGCACCGGCGTGTTGTTAATGGCGACCAGTCGCCCTCTGACTACCGGATAAAACTGGCTGCCGTTGATTTGCTGCTGTTGCAGGTCTTGCTGAAAGCCTTGTTGCTGCTCGGGAAAAATATTCAGCGCGAAATGGTTGGGCGCATTGGCGGGCAGCTGTTTGTGCCAGTCATTGATCAGATCGGTACGCACAGTAAAACTGAGCACCATCGCCACCAACGTAATGCTGAAAGCCAGTATTTGGCCGACGCTGCCCCGAGTGTTTTTTAACAAACCCTGCAAGCCGAAACGCCAGGTCAAGCCAAGATGCGGCAATAATCTCCGGCTAAACCTTAGCAATGCATAAACCAGCAAACCGAGCAGCAGCAATGCCCCCATACCAATGCCGATAATGATCGCCGTCATTTTAAGATCATCGGTATAGCGCCAGATTAAAACGCCAATAATGCCGATTGCCAAGCCGTAAATCAGCCAAGCGCTGCTCGGCAAGGGTTCCAGTTCGCGGCGCAACACCCGTAAAGGCGAAACTTTTTTAAGGCGCAATAACGGCGGCAATGCGAAGCCCAACAACACAGCCATGCCGATGATAAATCCGAAAAAAACCGCCAACAAGCCGGGATCGGCGACCTGCTGAGGCAATAGCGACCTCAATAAATGAAACAGCCCCTGCTGCGCAAACCAGCCCAACAGGCAACCTATCGCGCTGGCCAATAAACCCAACACGACAAACTGGCTGCCGTAAAGCCAGAGTATTTCGTTCTGCTTGCAGCCAAGGCAGCGCAATATCGCGGTAGCGTTAAAGTGCCGTTCGGTATAGCGCCGGGTGGCCATCGCGATCGCCACGCCGGAAATCAAAATGACAACAATGCTGGATAAGCCCAGATAACGTTCCGCCCGTTCCAGCGCCGAGCCCAGCTCCGGGCGATCTTCATGGATGTCCATGATGCGCTGGGACGGATTCAGCTGCGGTTTGACCCAACGCCTGAACTCGGCTAAAGCTTTGCTGTCGCCGCTGAATTGAAAGAAATGACGCACCCGGCTGCCCGGTTGCAAAATGCCGGTCGCCTGCAAATCGTCGGCATTCATCATCACGCGCGGGGAGAAACTGTAAAAATCGCCGCGTTTGTCAGGTTCGTACGTAATGATATGGCTGACGGTCAGTTTTTTATCGCCCACGGTTAGCGCATCGCCAAGATTAACTTTAAGCGCCGACAGGACGCGCTTTTCAACCCAGGCGGTTCCGGGTTCCGGACCGGAGTGCACAGTGGCTTCAGTCGAATAGTCGGAGGTGGTGGTTTTTAAAAAACCGCGCAACGGATAAGCGGAACTGACCGCTTTAATGCCTGCCAGTAAAAGCTCGTCATGCTCAATCAACACACTGGAAAATTCGACCGTTTGCGCTTGCGCGAGGTTGAGCTGCGTTGCCTTGGACAGCCATTCGTCCGAAATAGGCGCCGGACCTGTGATCACCAAATCGGCGGCCAAAAATTCCGCCGCCTGGGTGGTCATGGTGCGTTGCAGCCGATCAGCAAACAGCGATATGGCCGTCGAGCTGGTGACGGCAATAATCAAAGCCAGTATCAGTATGGTCAACTCGCCGGAACGGCTGTCGCGCCATAACAGCCGGAGAGCTAAATTAAAACGTGTCATAAATGCGTCCATAAAATTAGTGCTTGGAATTTACCACGAAGACACGAAGAGCACGAAGTTATTGAGCATTTCTTAATGACTACAAACTTCAACCACCTGTATGGACGCAGACATCCAGAGTCTGTAAATGGCAAAATTTAGTGTAGGGCGGCCCTACTCAATTGAAAGGCGTGCATCGTCAGGAAAGCGTTACTCTTTAAACCTTCGTGCTCTTCGTGTCTTCGTGGTGAAAAACTCTTAACCATTGCACAACATCAATTAGCTACTATGCGCCCCGCATCGAGTTTAATGACACGCTGGCAGCGAGCCGCCAGGACTTGATCATGCGTCACCAAAATTAACGTCGTCTTGTTTTCCAGATTAAGCTCGAACAGCAAATCGATAATATGCGCCCCGGTTTTGCTGTCCAGATTGCCGGTCGGTTCATCGGCGAACAAAATCGAGGGCTTGGTCACAAAGGCCCTGGCCAGGGCTACGCGCTGCTGCTCGCCACCGGAAAGTTTCTGGGGCGTATGCGATAAGCGATGCGACAGACCGACTCTCTCCAATAACGCGGCAGCGGCAGCCTTGGCGTTTTTGTCGCCGCTTAATTCCAGCGGCAGCATCACGTTTTCCAGAGCGGTCAATCCCGGCAGCAACTGAAAGGACTGGAACACAAAGCCGATCAGCTCATTGCGCACCGCCGCCCTGCCGTCTTCGTCCATCGCCGTCAATAGTTTTCCGTTCAAACTGATAGTTCCGGCAGTCGGCGCATCCAATCCGGCCAGCAGGCTGATCAAGGTGGATTTACCCGACCCGGATTCGCCGACGATGGCAATACTTTCACCGGATTTGATTATCAAATCTATGGATGACAAGATATGTAATATTCCGTCGGACGTGGCTACCGATTTACTCAGGTTTTCCGTTACTATATCGCCGGGAAGATTTTGTATGTCGCAAGCTTCCCGGGAGCAGGCGCGGCGATCGCCAGTGATGGAATGCTGGTCGTCAGCCCGACGGAAAGATGTGCGACGACCATTGTTTAATGATTGAGTTTTCATAATGACCAGATTCTTATTTGCTGTGATTGTTTCGTTGGTGTCGATGACCGCTACGGCCAAATCCATTGTGGTATTGGGAGATAGTATCAGTGCCGGTTACGGAATTGAAGTCTCGCAAGGCTGGGTGGCGTTATTGCAAAAAAAACTGAACGAAAAAGGCGCGAGCCATATCGTCCACAATGAAAGCATCAGCGGCGATACCACGGCCGGGGGGTTAGCGCGAATAGACCGGGCCTTGACCTTACACAAGCCGGATATCGTCATCATTGAGCTGGGCGCTAATGACGGTTTGCGCGGTTTACCGCCGAAGTTGATAAAAAGCAACCTTGCCGAAATAGCCCGCCGCGCACAAAAAGCCGGAGCAAAAGTATTGCTGCTGGCTATGAAAATCCCTCCCAGTTACGGTAAGCGCTATACTGATCTTTTCGACAGCATCTACCCGCAATTAGCTAAGGAGCTGGGCGTTCCGTATGTACCTTTTATCATGGAAGATGTCGCACTGAATAAAGATATGATGCAAGCGGACCGCGTGCATCCGAACCACAAAGGGCAGCCGTTCATTGCCGATAGAGTATGGCCGCAGTTGCTGCCGCTATTAAAATAAAAAACCTTCAACAAGAAGAGAACACTAGATGAAATCTTTAACACTTGAAAAAGCCAACCTCATTATTAATGCGGCCATTAATAAAGCCCGTAAGTTAAACATGGAGCCGATTACCGTGGTAGTTTTGGATGCCTCCGGACATTTAAAAGCCATGCAACGGGAAGACGGCGCAACCGTGATCAGAGAACAGATTGCTACCGCGAAAGCCTGGGGCGCAGTCAGCATGGGCATATCGTCGCGCAGCTTGGCCGGGGTGGCGGAAAAAAGGCCCGATTTTATGAATGCCCTGTTAAATATGGCGGATGGAAAAATCATGCCGGTTCCGGGTGGCGTTCTGATCCGCGACACCAAAAACAATCTGATCGGCGCAGTCGGCATCAGCGGCGATATTTCCGATCAGGACGAGCGTTGCGCAATTGTCGGCATTGAAGCTGCGGGATTTATTGCGGGGGTTTGAAGCGGTCAAACTGCCTGAATATCTAAATATCCCTTTATAAAAGTCGGGATAGCCCAACGAAGGGCGGCAGTCGGTGCCTGTCTTGCTGTTGCTGGTCAAAACGCCGATACGCAACTATTTGCATATGCAAAGCTGGTTTTGGTGGAAGTATCTGAAAGTCTGAAAAAACTAGACCCGGTAACAAAAAAGTTTGGTCTTTCGCCTGTCTTCAATGCCGACTATCGACTCCGGTTCCCAATCCGGTATCGGAAAAGATGAAGAGATAAACAGACTGCCGGGGCGCATTTCGCGCCTGACTTTCCCGCTCAATTCGGCCATGACCGCCGGCGAAAGAAACGCAAACACCACCTCGTAATAAGCAAGATTGCAGCCCCATAAGCTGGCGCGTCTTGCCGTCGCATTCGGCAGCCTTCGGCAACGCCAGGCGGTAATCAGCCAAGGCAGCGGCGCGCATTCCCAGGCATCGACTGCCATAGCACGACGCTCTGCCAGCGGCACTGCCACTGAACCGATTCCGGCGCCAAGATCGGCGAACATACCGGCATTTTCGCGCTCAACAATCGCCGCTACCGCATCCGCTACGGCAGTAGAAGACAAAAACAGCGGCACATCGCCTTTAACGGTACCCCAAAACACCAAGGCCAGCAGCAGCGCAATCAGTAGATACAACCCGGGAGATAACTGCAAGGCGAGCATGGCGATTGCCATCGGCAGAAACAGTAAATGGATCGGCATCCACCAGTACGGCTGGCGAAACGCGCTGGACCATAAGGCAGCGGCAACGCCTTGTACCACCGCCAAGCGCCATGCGCCGTGAAACAGCGCAGGCGACATCCAGGCCAGAGTGATTGCAAACGCCAACCCCATCGCCTGTGCGGCAAAAGCTTTGAATAATGTTACCCAACCTGGTGCTTCGGCGATCTTCATTACGGTCAGGCCGGAAAATGTATCGGTATTAATTCTTCGGGGAATTTGGTTTGGACGCGGGAGCTTCAGGAACGGGTACTGGAGTCGGTGCGGCAGATGGATCCAAGGTTTTGGATACGGTTTCTTTGACAGCCTTTTCCTCTAAAGCTTTTTGCCGGTTGCCTTCGCCATAAAGCGTAGCGGCAACCATAAACAAGACGGTCGATATAATGAGAATTAAAAATCTGTCCGGTTTTTTCAAAAAGAACAAAGGCCATTTGGGCTTAATCATTCCAACTACAAAAAAAAGCAGGGTCCAGATCCCTGTGTGAAAAGCGATTTTTATCAGCATTATAATTACTCGTTAAACTTACATTTAGATAGTTTTATATTATTATTAGTTGAGCGGCCGTTTGCAACACGCACGGCGCTATTTTAGCGGTTTTACTTTGTCAGGGTCTGAATTGTTGGTCTCGGTTGTTCCAGTCGGCTGATATTTGCCGCATCCGCATTAAAACTCTCATCTATAGAGTTTTCATATACATAAAAATCAGGAGAAGGTTCCATGGGTGATTTTGCTTTAGCGTTATTAATTTTCGCCGTCTTGATGGTGTTTTTGAGCGTCAAATCGGTTCCGCAAGGCATGGAGTATACCGTCGAGCGCTTTGGTAAATATACCCGTACGCTGACGCCGGGCTTGGATTTCATCTGGCCGATTTTTGATCGCATCGGCCATAAGATGATTATGATGGAGCAGGTGATGGACGTGCCGTCACAGGAAGTGATTACCAAGGATAATGCGATGGTCACCGTGGACGGCGTGGTTTTCTACCAAGTCATGGACGCCGCCAAAGCCGCGTATGAAGTCAGCCAGCTGAGCTGGGCGATCCTGAATCTGGTGATGACCAATATCCGTACCGTCATGGGCTCGATGGACCTCGATGAACTGCTGTCGCGCCGCGATGACATCAATGCACGGCTGCTGGCCGTGGTCGACGATGCCACGACCCCGTGGGGCATCAAAGTCACCCGCATCGAAATCAAAGACATTGCTCCGCCCAAAGATCTGGTCGAAGCGATGGGTCGGCAAATGAAAGCCGAGCGGCTGAAACGCGCCTCGATTCTTGAGGCCGAAGGCTTACGGCAATCCGAGATTTTACGCGCGGAAGGTGCCCAGCAAGCGGCTATTTTGGAAGCGGAAGGCCGCAAAGAAGCATCCTATCGCGATGCCGATGCCCGTGAACGCTTGGCCCAAGCCGAAGCCAGAGCAACATTGATGGTGTCCGAGGCGATCGGCAAAGGCGACGTCCAAGCCATTAACTATTTTGTCGCGCAAAAATACATCGAAGCGTTAAAAGATATCGGCGCGGCTAACAACAGCAAACTGGTTTTCATGCCGCTCGATTCATCTAGCGTGATTGGCGCCATCGGCGGCATCAGCGAGCTGGCCAAAGAAGCCATAACCAATGCAGCGAACGCTAGAAAAAGCTGATATGAATGAACTAGAAGTTGTCTTTTGGAACTGGTGGGTACTCGCCCTTATTTTATTAATAATAGAACTACTGGCTCCGGGCTTTTTCTTTTTGTGGATGGCGGCCTCCGGTTTAGTCACCGGCTTGCTGTTATGGCTGATGCCTGCTCTCGACATCCAATTGCAGGTATCTATTTTTTCGGTACTGTCAGTTGTTGCGATCACCGTGTGGAAGCTTTACGGAAAAAACCACCCCACAGTCACAGACCATCCGTTATTAAACAAGCGCGGCCAGCAATATATCGGCCGGGTCTTTAGCCTGTACCAGCCGATAGAAAACGGCGAAGGCAAAATCAAGGTAGACGATTCCATCTGGAAAGTTCACGGCGAAGATTGCGATATCAACACCAGGGTAAAAGTCGTCGCGGTTCGCGGCACGGTGTTTGATGTGGAAAAGATTCGGGATGCCTGATTAAAATCGGCTTTGCGATTTATCAGGTGAATATCAATCCGTAAGCCGGGTTAAGTTAGCCACTGCAAATTTAACCGGTCTATTTTTCATGCCTTGAAGCGACGTTTGTTATCAATAACCGGTTTATTTGCTCCATGTCTTCTTGGGCCAGGCTGCTGGACGCTTGTTTCAGCTTCAAGGTATTCAGCAGATAATCATAGCGGGTGCGTGAATAATCCCGTTTAGCCCGATATAGATTTCTTTGCTCGTCCAGTACTTCAACGAGTGTCCGTACGCCGACTTCAAAACCGGCTTCAGTCGATTGCAGGGAAATCTCGGCGGAGCTGACTGCGGTTTTCAGCGCTTCTACGCGGCTAATGCTGGTAGTGATGCCCCGGTAAGCATCTTTGACCTGACGGTTTACCGCTCTTTTAGCGGCAGTTAATTGTTCTTTGGCCTGTTCATATTTATAACCGGCTTCCCGGGTTCTGGAATTGACCGCGCCGCCTTCAAACAACGGGACATTCAAGCGCAGACCGACAACTTCTGTCGATCCTCGCAAGCCAAAATTACTGGTCGTATCGTATTCGCCTATGGAAGCGGTCAAATCCAATTTCGGCAGATGTCCATTGCGCTGTAAATCAATCGATTTCCGGGCAAACTCCATTTGGTTAAAGGCTGAAATGATGCTGAAATTACCAACTTCCGCAGAACTGCTCCACACCGAGATATCATCCGGCTCCGGTCTGGCTAACGGAATCTTCTCGCCCAAGGCATTAAGCGTGATGTCTTGCTCGCCAATAATTTCCGCTAACGCTTCTTTTTGGTTATCGACATTATTGACCGCCTCGATTTCATTGGCGGTGGCGGTATCGAAAGCGGCTTGAGCCTGCTGGCTTTCGGTAATCCCGATAACGCCTATGGCAAATTGTTGTTTAGCCTGATCGAGCTGACGCGCAATCGCCTGTTTCTCCGAGCGGCTAAATTCAAGATTGTCCTCCGCAGATAAGACATTGAAATAAGCCTCAGCGATTTTAACCATCAGTTTTTGCAGCTCAGCCTGATAATCCGCCTCGGCTTGGGCAATTTGATTATCGGATTGGCTTAACTGTATCCAGTGTTCCCAGTGAAACAATGGCTGGGTCAGGTTGACATTAAAATAGTTGTCCGAGTAATTCTGTAAGCCCGCGCCTTGATAAGTAAACCTTTTGTTATTCAGACGATTTACAGTGCTATTACCTGTTGCCGAAACATTGGGCAGGAAATTTGCGATACTTTGATCTTTCGATTCACCAACGGCCAGCTGGCTGGCGTTCGCTTGTTTTAAAACCGGATCATTTTGCAACGCCAACTCATAGATTTCCAGCAAATCCTGAGCATATATAACAGGAGAAATCCCTGTTAAAAAAATAACAATAAAACCCGGTAAGTAATTGGACACAGCTCGCTTGATGATATGAATGAACATGCAATTTTATTTCCCGGGTTAGATGCATTTATAGCCTTATAAAGCCGTCACCTTGCATAGTTCGCAAGGTAAGCGGCACCACGGCGATTAAGCTTGAATTGGCTTCAAAAACACCATTATAGCAGGAGTTCAATTGAGAATTGCCGGGAAGGCTGGACCGGCTTGAGCTTTGGGTACGGGTGCAGCAGCGGCGGAAACCTGCTGTGCTGCCGAATCTTATCAAAGCTGAACAACTCGCCATCAGCCTTTAAATAAACCCACCAGCGTCTTGAGCTGCTGCAAATCTTCACTGCTTGCCGTCCGCCCATAACGCAGCTTGATAAATAGAGAGGTGATTTGATCTATCTGCTCCGTTTGTCCGGGCAGTCTTATTTTCACCCTTTCAGAAAAATCCTTAACCCCCTCGCCCGTGTCCCTGAACAACCCGTGCTTGGCGAGCTTTTTACAGAACCGGTTATAGGCCAGCAAGACCTTATCGGCGGCTTTCGGTTTTTGATAGAGCAGGAACCAGCAAAGCACGGCTGTTATCGATGCTATAACGGCTATCATCCAGTAAATCATGGCCTTAAGATCGTTGATGCCGAATGACGACAGGAAGTTGGACTGGCTCTTGTGGTCGTAATTGATGACCCAGCGTTGCCAGTTATAATCGACGTTACCCCAAAGTTGCCGGGCCTGTTTCAGCCAGTTGTAAGCGGGGCGCGGCAAATAATCATTTGCTGCCGTAATGCCGTAGGCGGTTTGCCGGTCCAGGTTAATCTCGCGCTCGATTCTTTCCGGCGCAATCGCGGCGGTCGGGTCAAACCGAACCCAGCCCCGATTCTCCAGCCAGACTTCTGCCCAGGCATGGGCGTCGGCTTGCCTGATTTCCAGAAAGTCGCCGACTTTGTTCAGTTCGCCGCCCTGATAGCCGGTCACGACGCGCGCCGGAATATGGGCGACGCGCATCAAATACACGAAGGCCGAGGCGTAATGGCTGCAAAACCCGTGTCGGGTTTTAAACAGAAAGCTCTCTATCGGGCTTTCTTCCATGACCGGCGGGGTTAAGGTGTAGTGAAAGTCTTCCTCCCTGAAATGGTTTAGCAGCTGGTTGATAAAGTTGTCGGGGGCACTATCAAAACCGTGTAACTGCCCGACCAGCTGCTTGATTTTATCCGACGGTTCGCCGGGCAGCTGTGTTGCTGATTTATATTCGCCAGGATTGATCGGGCCGGTGTTGTACTCGGGATAAGAGGTGACTTTATACTCGGCGCGTTTATCGGGGCTGTCTGAAGTAATGAGCTGGTAGCCGGCATTCAAGGTTAAAGGCGCGGGAAATTCTTGCGGCATATCCAGCGCAAACACCCAATTTTTATCCTGCGGTTCCATCAGCAGCGTGTATTGATAAGACATGCCGGTAACGGCAGGTTTGCCCGAGGGCTTCTGGAAAACCGCCTGAGTCCAACGCTTGCCGTCGGTGTAAGACAAAACCGGGCCGCGCCAATAGCGTTGCTGCGGCGGAGGGATTGGGCCTGCAAATTTCACCCGAAAAACCAGTTCGAAAGACTCGCCCAGATCGCTGATGGAACCGGGTTCCATGCTGTCGCTTAAGCCTGTTTTAGCGCTATGCGGCTCATTAAACAGCTTCCATTTCGGGGCTTCAATGCGAGGGAATAAAACAAACAATGCCACTGCAATCGGCAGGGCCTGAACGGTGATGATCAGTGCTGTTTTTACTGCCGCACGTGTTAGCGCTTTGCTGCTGTTGATATAAACCAGCGTTGCCAACAGCACGCAGCAAACCAGCAGGATATAGGCCGCCATCAATATGCTTTGTTCGTATAAGAACTGGGAGGCGGCGACGATAAAAGCCAGATAGTTGATCAGGTACAGGTCGCGCTCGGTTTTAATCTCCAACAATTTGAGTCCGAGGGCGGTAATAAACAGGTTGGTTCCGGCATCGCGCCCGAACAGGCCTTGATGCTGGCTATACAGCAGGCCGATTCCGGAAACGGCCAGTAACAAAATGACCCATTTGCCGGGCAGCCAATTGGGCTTCCAGACCCCGATAAAGCGCCAGCTGAGCAATAGGCTGAAAAAGCCGAATATGGCGGCCGGGATATGGTAAACGTGCGGAAATACAATCAGCCCGATCGAGGACAGTAGAAAGATTAAAATATTTTTGTCGAGTTCCGGTTTCATAATCGTCAAAACAGCGCCAGCGCTTCCAGGCATTTTCGATAATGCTCCAAGCCGTTATCGGGCGGCCATTTTACTCCGGGCAAGGCAAAGCCGTAACGGATTCCGGCCTGCTCCGCATCGACCACCCAGCGGCACAGCCGGCTTAAGCGTTCTTCGCTATCGTGTCCGGGCGCCTGGTCGTAATCCAGCCAGATTTCCTCTGATGATTGGTTGCCGTCGTATTGCTTGCTGAACACGCCCAAGCCCTTGGCGAATGCTTTCCAGTGGATGTGCTTGATGGAATCGCCGGACTGATATTGCTGCAAGCCGTAAAAGTCATCGGCGCCTTTTTGGCTAAGCCCCTGTTGAGTTGCTGCCGAAGGCGTTTTAGGGAAAGGCATTTCAACATGGGCCGGTTTCGGATAAACCAGCGCCTTAAGATTGAAGCGGATCGGCGACCAGGCGCGAAACAGGCCCAGTGGGTAAGTGCTGGACAGTGTAACCGTCCCCGCCTGGTGCCAGCCTCTTTTTTGGGTTAGCGAGTGAACCGTAACATGTGCCGTGCTTTGCGGCTGCATAGTCAGGCTTTGAGTATCTTGCAGCTTAATCTGTAACTGGTAGCGCTCCGTACCGGTCGGATTGTTAATGTGAATATCGAACCCTGCGGCCTCTCCGGCAAACACGGCGTTGCTGCGGCCTTGTTGCAGCACCAGTCCGGATAGCGCTTTGTAACTGTGCAAAATGGTGACGAAAAAAACGCTAGCCAGCAAGAAAGCCAGCATGTAAGCCAGGTTATTGTTATAAACAAAGGCGATCAGCATCAATAGAACGATCAGCAATACAAAGCCCAAGCCTCTCTGGGTGGGCAGAATAAAGATGCGCCGGTGATTTAACACCACAGGCGCATCGACCGCCTTTTCGCCTGACACAAACCGGCTGAGCCTAAAGCGTTCTTTTAAGGTGATTCCCAAGAAAGAGTATCCCATCAAGAATCCGATCCGTAAGAAAAAATAGGGTCCACGAAACTCACGAACGGCACGAAAAAAAACAGTAGAAAGAATCGTGTTATGGTTTTTTTCGTGCTTTTTATGTCTTTCGTGGACGATTCGTTTGGTGGATTCATTATTAGTTTAATGGATAGCCACGTTAGCCAAGATGGGCGCGACGATGGCTTCCGATTGGCTATTGCCGGCCCGCAGCCGATGCCCCGCGACGGCCGCCAGCACGGCTTGCAGGTCTTCCGGGATAACCGCATCGCGCTGATCCATGAACGCCCAGGCTTTGGCCGCGGTCAGCAGCGCCAAACCGGCTCGGGGCGACAAGCCGCAGTGATATTCGGATGACTCGCGGGTAAAGTTGATGATGCCCTGGCAATAATCCAGCAAGGCAGCCGATACATGAACCTCAGTGACCGCCTGCTGTATCCCCTGCAATTGTTCAGGCGGCAGTTTTACCGGCAGCGATTCGAACAGGCTGTGCCTGCTTTGCCCGGTCAGCAGTTGCCTTTCCGCCTGATAATCGGGGTAGCCCAGTTCGATGCGCATTAAGAAACGGTCCAGCTGAGACTCAGGCAACGGAAACGTGCCTATTTGATGGGAGGGGTTTTGCGTGGCAATCACAAAAAAAGGCTGGGGCAGCGGATAGGTTTTCCCTTCCACCGAAACCTGATGCTCCTCCATCGCTTCCAGTAAGGCACTTTGGGCTTTGGGCGTAGCCCGGTTTATTTCATCCGCCAATACCATCTGGTTAAAAACAGGGCCGGGATGAAACTTAAATTCGTGGTTTTTAGCGTCGAAAACGGAAGCGCCGATGATGTCGGCAGGCAAAATATCGCTGGTGAACTGAATCCGCTGATAATTTAAGCCCAGCAGTTTTGCCAATGTATGAGACAGCGTGGTTTTGCCGACGCCGGGAATATCCTCAATTAACAAATGGCCGCGGGCCAGCAGACAACAAAGCGCAAGCCGAACCTGCCGGGGCTTGCCGAGAATGACCTGATTAGCGGAATCTAAAAGCTGCTGAATTGCATTTTGCATGATGAGTGATAGGATGGTGTGTTATAAATTTATTGAATTTCACTTTATTATTATAAAGCAAGATTCAACTGCACACAGACCGAACCGAGAACAGAGATTTACTATGAAAGAATATGAAGAAGTACGAAACAGTTTAATTGATATGCTGGAAGATCTTGATGATCGCCTGGCTAAAATTACTCATGATGTTAAAGAACCTTTAGACAAAGACTCTGAAGAACAGGCGACCGAAATGGAGAATGCTGAAGTTCTGGATAGATTGGGCAATGCAGCCAGAACGGAAAGAGAAATGGTCAAGGAGGCTATCGCCAGAATAGATAAGGGCCAGTACGGATTGTGCCAAGTTTGCGGTAATCCTATCGCCAAAGAACGGTTAAAAGCCATACCTTTTTCCAGTATGTGCATAAAATGCGCCAGCCAGACAGGCTGTTAAGGAAATCTAAATAATCCGGTTATATGATGCCCATAAAGCAAGCGATTAGCCACCCAATAGCTTCACACATCTATATCGCTAAAACTTCTCAAGCTAAAATTAGAAATTACAATACAATTTGTTCAAATCTTTTGTTTAATAAGCTTACCCACCTTATAATCCAACAAAACTTCCAAGTTTTTTCCATTTCCTATTTATTTCACTACAACCAGAGACTTGTCTAACAATGAAAATGAAGATTGCCCTATTTTTAGGACTGTTACTTATTGCTAATGTCAGCTTTGCTGAAGATTTAAAAGTTGGTTTTGTCAATATTCCTGCCGTTCTTGAAAAAGCCCCCCAAGCTGAAAAAGCCAAGAAACGCCTGGAACAAGAGTTTTCTCCACGCGACAAGCAATTGGTTGCTCAACAAAAAGAAATTCAAAGCATGGACGAAAAATTGGCTCGTGATGGCGCCGTGATGGGGGCGTCAGCCAAAGCCAATATGGAAAAAGACATTCTGAACAAGAAAAGAGATGCAAAAAGAGCGCAACAAGAATTCAGCGAAGACTTTAATGTTCGTCGTAATGAAGAATTGGGCAAGTTGCAAAGCCGTATCGTTGAAGTTATCCGCGATATAGCCAAAACTCAAAACTTTGATTTGTTACTGACCGATGGCGTTATTTATGCCAACGACCAAATTGATGTGACTGCACAAGTTCAACAAAAGTTATCAGCTTTGCCAAACTGACCGGTTTTAACCGTCAGCCCTGAATGGGCTGACGGTACTTTAAGTCTCACAGTAAAGGCGACCGCTTTTACAACAAATAATCCCTCCCCTCCAAGCTCTTCCGGTCATTTTCCTATTAATCCGCAGCCAATCAGTAAAGGCGACCGCTTTTACAACAAATAATCCCTCCCCTCCAAGCTCTTCCGGTCATTTTCCTATTAATCCGCAGCCAATCGTGGATGCATTCATCACCTCATTACCCTTTGCATCAGGCAGAATAACATGAACAAGCGACAGCTCATCGAAAAGCTATCATTGGAACCTCATATTGAAGGCGGCTATTTTTCCAGAACCTACAGTTCCGACCTAAAAACCGATATGGCTGAGGGTTCGCAATCGAGGCGCCTGCTCTGCTGTCCTCTATTTTTTACATGCTGACTGACGACAGCCCGATTGGTCATTTGCATAAAAATAAATCGGATATCATCCATTACTTTCACGGCGGCTCCCCGTTAACTTATTTAATCCTGCATCCGGACGGCCATGTTGAGACCAGGATACTTGGCGATGATCTTGATAACGGTCAGCAACTGCAACTCATCGTCAAAGGGGGATGCTGGAAAGCAACCGAGCTAAAAACGGGCGAATTCGGCTTAATCAGCGAAGCGGTATCGCCTGGATTTGACTATGGCGATATGGAATTGGCGGAAGAGACCATCATAAAAAACCAGTTTCCTCAAGTATGGGATCAAGTCTCAAAATATGTCAGGCGAATCGGAGCATAAAGGTTTCTATTCTCTATTGCTCCCAGTCATTTTTCCCCAAACGTTTTTGCCGGCTCATTAGCGCCAAGCGCAGCCATTGCAACAGCGCGGCGCAGCCTTTGATAACCTGTGGCGCATAGTGTCTTGCCCTTTGCAGCAGCGAAACGGTGAATCTAAAAAGCGCTACACTGCCGCGATAGCCTTTTTCTTGCATCCGGAAAAACAGCGGCCGTAGCGCAGCAAAGTTCACATCCCTATCCTTGACCTTGCCGCGCCGGTGCAACCAGCCTAGCAAGCCACTAACATAAAGAACGAACAGCCCGATACCGCTAAGAAACCAGATGAACCGGGCTGTAGCGCCGAAAGCTTCGCCGGTATGCACAGGCCATATCCAGGTCGCAAAAGTTTGCCCCTGGGTAAACCCGGACGGGTCGCGCACCTCTTTGACCTGACCGCTCCATCTATCTACCCAGACCGTCGTGTAGGGATGCCGGCGATTGACTTCGCTGCCTTGACGCAAATTAATGCGATAAATCCCGCTGTCGCCGGCAGGCGTGGTAACCCGCCTGAGTTCGGCTTTGGGGAAAGGACCGCGGGCGACAAATTCCGCCGACTCCAGGCCGACCGGATGATTATTGGGGGTTGCCGTGCTGATGATATTGCGCCCGGTTTCGCCGTGTTCCATGCCCGACGAGCCGACCAGCGTTTCCAGTATCGAAGGGAAACTCAAGTTAATGCCGGTGAACGCCAGCAGCAACAAGACCGATACACTCAGCAGCCCGATCATGCGGTGCAGGTCGAAGGCAAGCCGTATCATACCGGCCTTATGGCGAATCCGTAATGCATCCGGAATTCCCCTGATACCCGGCCACCATAAGTAAAGACCGGTACCGACCGAAACCATCAGCAATAATCCCAACATGCCCACCGCATTCCAGCCGAAACGATCAACTCGAAGCTGAGTATGCAGGTCAAGCAGCCAGGTGGTCGCGGTTTGCCCCCAGAATCGGCTGGCAACGACTTCGGCGGTGTACGGGTTTACCGAGACCATCAGCGGCGCATACAGCTCGAAGAAGGTCTCTCTGGGCCTGTCGTACCAGACAGTGATCATGCCATGCGAAGACCTGGGCAGCTCCAACGTCCAGGAGCCGTAGCGGTTGGGATGTGCGGCCTGCACCGCCGCCATGATTTTATCCAACGACTGGCGCTTGCCCTCCGGCTGCTCGATGACCAACTCTGGATTCAGCAGCTCATCCAATTCTTCGCGGTAAACGCTGAGACTGCCAGTTAGCCCCATCAGCGCAAAAAAGAAGCCGGCGATTAATGCCAGATAAACATGAACCTTAATCCAGGTTGCTTGGTTGAGCAGGCGTTGAATGGGAAATTGCATGGCGTTGTTATGAGCGTAAAAACCATCATTATCCCATACGGAATTATTCGCGGTTTATTTTTGTCCGGCGCGCCAACGAATAAAATCGGCCTCATTAACCGCCTGGGCGTACTCAATGCGATTACAAAAAACAATAGGTGATATCACCTAGTCAATAAGTGATATCACCTGTTTTTACGAATCATCCCTACCTCAACCGCCCGCTAAAAAAGCTTGTCCGGTACCGCACAGGCCCTGCCAATACTAGCTTCGATCGCTCGAGCTCAAGGTCTATTCCGTTGTGGCACGGAAACTGCTTTTGTCTGTTGAATAACTTGTGTCACAACAAAGCATAATTACAGGAGAAATGATGCGCACACTACCCAAACTGATAGCAACCCTGCCGCTGACGATGGTCATGGGCTCTGCCCTGGCTGAAGAAAGTACTTTCACCGGCACCAACACTGTGGCGGTTAAGGCGCCTGATGCGCCGGCATCTACGGCTAAACCCGGTCAAAAAGGGGAAAGCGCAAAAAAGACAGACGAGCCGCTGGTTTTGGACATGTTGACCATCAAATCCCAAAAAGCCAATATCGACCAGCCGTTCGGCAGTTATCTCGACCACTCGCAAATCGCCCTGGCCAGAACCGCTACCAGCGATACCGCGCAAATGCTTAAAGGCACTCCGGGCATGAGCTTCTCAGGCGGCGGCGGCATTTCCAGCCGACCTATTATTCATGGTATGGCGGATGATCGCTTGCGGACCCAAGTCGATGGCATGAATTTGATCTCGGCTTGTGCTAATCATATGAATCCTGCGCTGTCGTATGTTTCTCCTTCCAGCGTAATGAGCGCCCAAGTGCTTGCCGGCATTACGCCGGTCAGTATGGGCGGCGACAGCATCGGCGGCACTATCCGCGTTAACTCGGCCGATCCGGAATTTGCCGAAGACGGCAAGGCGCCGTTGCTAAAAGGCCAAGCCTCGACCTTTTACCGCACTAACGGCGACGCGCGGGGAGGCAATATTGCCGCTTCGATTGCGAACGAACATGCCGAACTTAAGTACACCGGCTCAACAGTGCAGGCCCGTAATTACAAAGCCGGTGGAAATTTCACCACCCAAAATACCAAAAACGGCAATGACGTGGTGGCTTCTTCGGCCTATAAATCCGAGAACCAAGCCTTGTCATTGGCCTTGCGTGGCGGTGACCATCTTGCCGTCATCAAGGTCGGACAACAGAACATCCCTTATCAAGCCTTCCCCAACGTGCGCATGGACATGACCGGCGATGACAGCTGGTTCGCCAATGTCTTTACTAAAAGCAATTTTAACTGGGGTAATATTGAAACCCGCGCTTATCACGAGGACGCCCAGCACAAGATGAATTTCCTTGAAGATAAAAAGACTACGCCAACCCGCAGCATGCCTATGGATACGCATGGCGTTAACCAGGGCCTGTTAGTAAAAGCCAATATCGATATGACCGACAGGCACTTGCTGACGGTCGGCGGCGAATATCAGCGTTATCGTTTGGATGACTGGTGGGATCCGGTTCCGGGCAGCATGATGATGGGGCCGGGCACATTCTCGAATATCAATGGCGGCAAGCGCGACCGAGTCGATTTGTTTACCGAATGGGAAGGCCGCTGGAGCGATAAATGGCTGACCCAACTCGGCGCCCGCGTCGGCGCTGTGGAAATGAATGCCGGCAATGTTCAGGATTATCGAACCATGACCGTGGCGCAGAGAGCGGAGGCAACGGCGGTCAACAGCCAAAATAAAAAGCAGACCGACATCAATATTGATTGGACGGCATTGGCGCGTTATACCTACAACGACATGCAGACTTATGAACTGGGCGCCGCCCGGAAAACCCGTTCGCCTAATCTTTACGAGCGTTTCGCCTGGTCCCGCGGATCCATGGCGATGTTCATGAACAACTGGGTCGGGGACGCCAACGGCTATGTCGGCGACATTAATCTTAAACCCGAAGTCGCTCACACCCTCAGCGCCACCGCTAACTGGCATGATGCCGATCAGCAAGACTGGGAAACCAAAATCACGCCTTTTTATACCCATGTCGGAAACTATATCGATGCGAGACTTTGTCAGCCGGCTAATGGCGTAGCGTGCAACAGCCCGGCTATGGGTTTCAATATGTTGCAACTGGCCAACTTCGATGCCTACCTGTTCGGTGTCGATGTTTCCGGATCCAAGCGCTTATTCGAAGACGCAAAATACGGCAACTTCACCGGTAAAACCGTCTTGAATTATGTCAGGGGGAAGAACAACGATACCGGCGGCAACCTGTACCAACAGATGCCATTCAACGCGACGGTGGCCCTCGAACATCAACGCGGCGGCTGGGCGAATACGATTGAAACGCAAATCGTCGCGCCTAAAACCGACGTACAAGGCGTCCGCCTGGAGCCTAGAACCGCCGGCTTCGCATTGTTGAACCTGCGCAGCAGTTATACCTGGAAGCACTTGCGAATCGATGGCGGCATCGACAACCTGCTCGACAAGAACTACGCCTTGCCGTTAGGCGGTACCTATATAGGCGAAAGAAGCGTCCCGGGAACAGCGGTACCCGGCATGGGGCGCTCATTCAATATCGGCATGACTGTAAATTACTAGCCGGCCGCATAAGTTGCGTTAACGTTAAGCAGTTAACGCAACTTGCTTTATTACGATCAACGACTTACATTTTTTAACGGTATAGACACTCAATTACAGTGACGCCTTATAGGCAACGCTTAATGGCTGAAGCAGGTGAACACTCTTTTCCTGCGGAAATTTTTAGTCAACCGCGAGCGGCTGTATGAATACAGCCGCTCGCGGTTTTATCTTTTAAGGCATAAGCCAACAGACTAATGAGTCAGACAATGTTAAGTTTCAGACTTGCCCTCTGTTTTTTATGCGGCCGCATAGCATGGGAATTAGACTATCCTAAAAACCCTATTTCATGCTGCACCTGTCACCCTCCCCAGCAATTACTTGATTTTTTAGCATTAAACGCTTCGTTTCACGTGGCTATTGCCTATCATGAAGTTCCGTATTATTCTGCCCACATCCCGTCACAAATCTACTGATCATTTCGTCTTTCCCTTATGCCCATCTACTTTATCCATCTGTATAAAGGTTCTCCGGCTTTATTATTATCCGCATCAGGCATCTGCTGTCGATTATCGCAAGCCCTATATCTTTATACTGGCCGGGCGGTTCACTTAAGAATTTGCGGCAATTATTTCGCTTGCCTCTTGAGCACGGATACGATGGATTAACCTCATGCTTTTAGAATCTCCAAAAATAATAAAAAGATGAGATCGATAAAAACGCATTTAACCATCACGCTGTTATTGTTTATGTTGCTACCCACCGGGTTGATAGGCGCAACAACATACTGGCTCGTATATAACGGCATTAAAGAAAACCGCATCAAAGACGTCGGCTTTTTAGCCGAAGCGCGTCATGAAGAACTGCGCATGCGCTTGCACAGGGATGACCAGCGCGGAAAGGCTTTGCTGAATAGCTTGATATCTTGCCGCCACAGCGATGGAGGCATTAATGACTGCGCTCGCGCCAAAATGGAGCAGTTTGCCGCCATTAATCATGCCATCGGCTTTTCTTTCCATTCGGGAATCGAAAACGACTTTTCCTACGGCAGCAATGCCATATCGCCCGATAAGTTAAACCTGCCTTTACTACCCGGACAGATAGCGGCAATTTCTACGGTAAACGATGCGTCATTGTTTTCCATGATCGCTACCGACCCGGCGTCCGGCTTTAGTCTGGTGACCACCTATTCCGGACAGGAACTGCAAGAGATTTTTGTAACTTCCAGAGTGCAGGGACAATCAGGAGAAAATTTTCTGCTCGATAATCAGGGGCTTTTCATCACTCAGCCGCGCTATTCTTCTAAACAAGAGGCAATCGAGCCTATTTCAGTCTTGCCGATGCAGCAGTGTCTATATGTCGGAAGCGGCGAAATTCTCGGCCTTGATTATCGCGGCGCTTCCGTCATCCATGGTTTTCGGTCCGTACCGGAAATCGGGGGCGGATGCATTATGGCGCATATCGATCAGGCAGAGGCCTTTGCCCCCCTAAGACAGTTAGTTTTGGGCTTGGGCGCCCAGGCGTTCCTTTTCGCCTGCTCTGCCTGCTTAATGGCAAGAATCAGCAGCAGGAGCATGTCCAGATCCATTATTGCCCTGGCTGACATGGCGCGAGCTTTATCCCGGGGCGATTTTACGCAACGGATTCCCTCAACAAATTACCGCGAAACCTCCGAGTTGTCGGAGTTGTTCAATAACATGACCGGTCAACTGGATGTCACCCTCAGCCGGTTAAAAGCATCCGAACACGAACTGGAGGACAAGGTTGCTGAACTCCGCGAACGTCATAAAAAATACGATTCGGTCATTCAAACTATCAGTGACGGTTTCTGGCAAGTAAATAAAGAAGGCTGCCTGTTGGAGGTCAATCCGGCCTATGCCCATCTTTCCGGATATTCCGAGGCGGAATTGGTCGGCATGACGATCGCCGATCTGGAAGCGCAGGAATCGCCTGAACAAATAGCTCAACATATCCGCGCTGTTATGCTGTATGGAACAGATGTGTTTGAAACCCGGCACCGCCGCAAGGATGGGAGTCTGTGGAATGTTGAAGTCAGCACTTCTTTCATCAATGAAAATGGAGGCTATTTCGTCGCTTTTTTCAGGGACATCAGTGCGCGCAAAGAAATAGACGATAGGTTAAAAACCAGTGAAATGAAATTCCGCTCGATCATCGAGGCTTGCCCGGTGCCGATGGCGTTGCATGATGAAAAGTTAAACATCACCTTCCTGAACCCAGCCTTTGTGCAAGCCTTTGGTTACAGTGTAGTTGATATTCCCACGGTGGCGGACTGGTGGTCAAAAGCCTACCCGGATCCGGACTATCGATACTGGGTCGTAACTAACTGGCAAGCGATACTGGAGAAAGCCAAACAGGATCATGCCGAATTGTCATCTTTGGAAGTGGCTGTCCGCTGCAAGAATAACAGCGTTAAAACCGTTTTAGTCTCTACCGCTACGACTCATGCCGATTTTGCAGATGAACAGTTGATAATCCTGTACGACATTACCCTACGCAAGCAGATTGAAGCGAAATTTAACGCCATTTTTAATGCCTCGGTGGAAGGCCTTATCACCTATGACGAAGCCGGTCTCATCGTTTCGGCGAATGCCGCTGTAGAAACCATTTTCGGCTATCAACCGGAAGAGCTGATTGGCTGGAATACCAAGCAACTTATACGTTCGTCGTCAGATTCCGACGCACCTTATGCAGCAGAGCGTAGCGGCCAAATTCAGGAAGTTGAAGGCCTGCATAAAAACGGTTCGGTAGTGCCCCTGGATCTGTCCACCGCAGAGTATGCAATCGACAATAACCGCTTTTTCACCCATATCGTGCGCGACGTGAGTTCTCGCAAGCAACGGGAACAGCAGGACAAAGAACACCTGGACGAACTCGCCCATGTCACGCGCCTGGGGCTGATGGGCGAAATGGCGTCCGGCATCGCGCATGAAGTTAACCAGCCCCTGTCCGCGATTTCCAGCTACACGCAAGTCAGCTTGAACCTGATTAACACCGAATATCCCGATCTGGTAAAACTCATGGAGGTCTTGCACAAAACCCAGCAGCAGGCTTTACGGGCGGGACGGATCATTCATCGCATGAGGGAATTCGTCAAGTCTCATTCAATACATCGATTAAGTGCCGATATTAATGCGTTGATTTATGACACTGTCGGCTTATGCATTGCCGATCTTAAACAAAACGGCATAAGATTGACCTTTGAGCTGGAAAACAACCTGCCGACTGTCTGTGTAGATCATGTACAAATTGAGCAGGTCATTATAAACCTGCTGCGGAACAGTATTGATGCGTTAAGAAACTTACCCGCAGGACAACAACGGCTTCTGTCCATCCAAAGCTCGCTGACGCCCAATGACAGCATACAGATCAGGGTGAAGGACAACGGGCCGGGGCTTGACAAAGACCAGCAACAAAAGGTACTGACGCCTTTTTACACCACCAAAGCGGACGGCATGGGCATGGGACTCTCCATCAGTCGTTCGCTCGTCGAAGCCCATGATGGAGCGCTGCATTTCAATAGCCAACCCGGAAAAGGCACTACTTTTTATTTCACCCTACCCATACAGAAGCTTTAATCTACTTTGCCTGATAAACATCGATACGCGGTATGTTTTTCCGGCAACAACATAATGGATACAAAAGCCCGACGTTCAGGTTCCGACAGAAAATGCACTCATACCAGCACTCATCGTAACGCAACTGGTGAATGCCCATTGCGGCTTGTAACAGCGGAGCGAGCAATGCTGCCCCGCTTGGCTTAAAGGACCGGTCGCCTAATTCATTGAAGTTATGCGGGGCTTTAACGGCTCGCTATTGATTTCAAAATCCATTTTGATACGTTTTACGGCCGCGTTCATTTCTTTTTTATTCTTGAAAGGCCCGGCGATAACCTGATATTCATCATCTTTTGGGACTTTACGAGCCGGTATGATCGGCCCCTGATGATTAAGCATGGTTGCCAACTGTTGCGCCTTGGTTTCATCATTAAAACTGGCTACTAAAATGGACCAGTCGCTATCCTTTAGCTCCTCAACCACAGGCTGGTCATAGAACTGCTCCGGATGTCTCAGTTGCACAGCGCTTGCCGACATTTCCTCGACGTCAGGACTTTGCATCAGTATCGGCGTGGGAATGCCGTCCGAACGCTGGAGTATGCGCTCGACTTTTTCCCAATCGACCGCTACGCCTTTTTTGGCGCTGACTTCATGCAATTTCTTGACTACCTGTTTTTTCAGGCTGGCTTTCTGCTTTTCCCATTTCGGCAAGGGTTCGTGCGCTTCAAGATACAACATGTCCTGATGCCACGCGGTCAGGTAGGGCTGATGAATAATGCGCACCGGCATACCGACCGTTGCTTTTTTGAACAACACTTCAATATCTTCGGGATAAAGCTGCACGCAGCCATGGCTGATCTGCATGCCGATACCGTAAGGTTTGTTGGTGCCGTGGATTAAATAGCCGGGAAAACCCAGACGCATCGCATAAAGTCCCAGCGGGTTATCAGGCCCTGAGCGAACTACCTTGGGCAAGGTATCGCCTTTTTCGGCATGTTCGCGATGAATGGATTCCGGAACAGTCCAACTTGGGTTAGCGTCTTTGGCGACAATGCTGGTCTGCCCCATCGGCGTGTTCCAGCCCTGACGGCCAATGCCGACCGGATAGGTGTAGACTTTATTCGGCTGTTTCTTGGGATAATAAAACAGCCGCATGTTTGCCAGGTTCAGGGCGATGCCTTTATGAGGCGAATCGGGAAGTATAAATTGCACCGGCAATAAAACGCGGCTGCCCGGCTTGGGCGTCCAAGGAGAGACGGAGGAATTGGCTACGCTGATATCGTTATAGCCAAGGCCGAAATGCCGGGCAATATCCGGCAGGACATCATTTTCGCGGGTTTCAATGGCGGCAAGGGAGCCGACCATGTTTTCACCGTCAGGCAGTTCGAATTCGTGGGTAACGACGGCTTCCGGCTGAGGCTCGGGAAGCTCGATGGTTACCGTTTTTTCATCCTCGGGAAAAAATGACGTCAGGGTCTGACAGCCGCTAAGCAGCATTATCCCAAACGCCAAACCGAGTGACAGGGCTGACTTTTTAATTTTGGACGGGGCAATTCTGGAGGTTTCTAGGCTGGTCATAGAGGTAAGCGCGGATAGGGTTACAAACCCTAAGTATATCGAAGCGAAGATTAAAATATACCGCAGAGAACATTAAGAGTTGATTAAAATCGGGTTAACAGCATTGCGCCTACGGATGCCGAATCGCCGATTAGCCAACGCCGACGGCTGGCCATCGGCGTGTTTATCGTGCGCCTAATTACTCCTTAACCGGTCGGTCGGAAGCCAGGGCATTCCACCCGATTACAACCCTGTATACCATCAACACTACAGTGGCAATCAGGATAAAAATCCCGATACCCAGCTCAAAAGTCAGTCCGGACAAGGCAAAACCGGCCAGAGCTATCCAAGCGGTTTTGATCTGCCAGTCAAAATGGGACTCCAGGAAGGTTCCCTTGACTTTATCTCGCTTCATGAAGTTAATCGCCACTCCCACCAGCAACGGCAACCCGGCAAAGGCGAAGGCCAATACCTGGCAAAGATACACGGCCGTTGTCAGCCGCTTTAATGAGTGCAGTCTTTCAATGTCAGTTTGATCAGTCGAGCTTTCATTCATAACCACCTGCCTATTAATTTTTTCTATGACGTTAACTGCAAAAATACGCTTTATTACAGACAAAGCAACCGGCACCCAGCTCATTTTATGCTTTAAATAACCTCAAAGCCCAAGATCGGACAGACCTGGATGATTGTCGGGCCTCGGCCCCAGCGGCCAATGAAATTTACGCTCCGCCTCGTTAATCGGCAAGTCGTTGATACTGGCCAGGCGGCGTTGCATCAGGCCGCTTTGGTCAAACTCCCAATTTTCATTGCCGTACGAACGGAACCAGTTGCCCGAGTCATCATGCCACTCATAGGCAAAACGCACCGCAATGCGCGCCTCATGAAAAGCCCATAGCTCTTTTATAAGGCGGTAGTCCAATTCTTTAGCCCATTTTTGCTGAAGGAACTGCACAATCTGGTCGCGGCCGGTAAGAAATTGCGCCCGGTTACGCCATTGGCTATCGATGGTGTAAGCCAGCGCAATTTTTTCCGGGTCATGGGTATTCCATGCGTTTTCGGCGGCGCGTACTTTTTGCGCCGCCGTTTCGGCAGTGAATGGCGGCAGCGGTGGACGGATATTTTCAGTCATGTTCTGATCCTTATTATTTTTTGAGGGAACATGAAATGTAGTTTCTACAGGTTTTTATTGCAATACAAACTTAAAGCCGATCAACATCAGGATGCAAGCCAGGATCGGCCGCAAAAATCTTTCAGGAATCTTTGCGCTCAGGTGGCTGCCAATCCAGATGCCGGGTATAGAACCGATCAGCAAGCTTCCCAACAAAACCAGGTCCACATTGCCCAGACTGAGATGGCCCAGTCCCGCGACCGCCGTCAGCGGAATGGCATGCGCCAGATCCGTGCCGACGATTTTCAATGTCGTCATTCTCGGATAAAGAAACAACAGCGCGACAGTACCCAACGCACCGGCACCCACGGACGACAGCGTCACCAGGACGCCCAGCACCGCGCCGATCAATACGGTGGCCGGTATTTGCAGATGCTTGAAGCGCCCTGCATTCTCGGGGGTGCTGTGCTCATCATCGATAGGCTTAAGCTTTGCCGCCCGACTTAACAACACACTGCGCACTATCAACGAGAAAGCGGTCAGCAGCAGCGCAACACCCAGCGTAAACGTAATCGCTCCGGTGGTTTCCTTGCCGACTGCCATCAAATGCCTGAGTACATACAAAGTAGCCAATGCAAAAGGTATGCTGCCCAGCCCCAGCCAGCCGACGATTTTCCAGTCAACCGAACTGTGTTTGTTGTGATGCACCCACACGCCGCCGGTCTTGGTGATGGCCGCAAACAGAAGGTCCGTACCCACCGCAACGGCCGGCTTGAACCCGAACAGAAAAACCAGCAATGGCGTCATCAGCGATCCGCCACCCACGCCGGTCAAACCCACCAACAGTCCTACAGAAAGACCGGAAAAAGCATATGCCCAATTCATAAAAATTAGCCCTTGTTTTAATGCGTCTAAAAAGCTGTGCATTATAACAGGCGAGTAGCGCTATTTTTTAAGAGTTGCCATGCTGTGTTTATTTGACAATAAAACCCAGATCAAATCACTGAACTCCAGGCTGTCTATTATTAAGTTTATTCCCAAGCGTTTAAAACGCTTCCCACTCCCTCAAACCGGCTGTCGCCAATGACGCTTTAAGCCTGGTCGTCGGCGGGATTTTCCGCCACCGAACTATGCAGCGGGTTTCCCTATCGAAGCCATTCATGGATATACCTGTCATCATGCGTTAACAGATTGGTTCAGTATCCTGAACGTTAAGGATAAAAATCGGCGATAGTCATGCGGCTGTAAATAGTTTTATAAAAGTGAGCTGTCCGGTCAGGTCTTGCTCATAAATAGTGCAGAACTTGGCAGAGTTCCGTTACATAGTTTTACGGAATAAAAAGGATGCGGTCAGCAGACTGACCGCATAGAGGAGGATAAATAACTCTAATCCCCTTTAGGAGAGGGAGCGCATTCAAGAGTTGCATGCATTTTAATAACTAAACACAACCTTGAAAATGTGACCAATTGCCGCGCGACAATTTGTCTCTATGAATGGCATGATAATTGCTTAATATCCTGGTTTGCGCGATGGAAACGGCGCAGCTGCTGAGCTTAAGTAAGCTATGAAGTGCATGATCGGGTATTTCACATAAGAAATCAGGGCATATCACATAGACCCTATTGATCGAACGCATGAAGCCTCACAAGGACTTAAACGACTCTGTTGCGGGGATGTTTAGTTATCAATTTATTAGATACAACTATCGAATAATATCGTTTTATTAAAATAAACAATCCCCCTAAGCTATACCCAACCCCAAAGAACTGCCGGAAAAACAGTACGGCATGTTTACCATCATTTTTTATGTGTACCTCCTCTATACAAGGATTGTTGTTGGTGCGGGCTTCGGCCCGCCTTTTTTTAAACCGAAAGGTACAGATTTTTATCAATTGAACCCATTGCAGCCGGAAGCGAAAAACCCGCCGGTGGCTCAACCTTTATCAAACATGAGGAATAAGTTTATGCCGTTACAAAATTTAGTTGAATATTTTAATGACCGCTTCAGGCAAGAACACCGCTCAAGCTTTCGACCTTTTATTTTGGAAGAAGAAACAATCAGCGCGCTATTCGGTCAAATCAAAATAGGCAGTGTTTTTTCGCCAATACGTCTGGCACCGAGGCCCGCCGAAATCATCGGTCATGCCGCGAAACTCAAGGTCTCCACTCATGAGGTTCAATACCTGTATTCAGATGAAATTGAAAACCTGTTAAGTAACCATGCTCATCAGGCTAACGATTTTGAATCCATCATCAATTTCGACCGCTTATCCCGTACCGTGCATATGCTTAATTATCTGCCGATTACTCATTTGCAGGGTTCGTTATTCGTGGAAGTTGATCCGCGCCATATATTGGGTGTTAAACAGGATCATGGCGCCTATTTCGAGGAAGTCATTGCCCAGTGCGGACTGGAAACCAAAAATGTTGTCATCATTATGGCGGTAAACAGCCAATACGCCCGGCATTTTCAAGAGTTGGTTACCGGATTGGACAATTATCGGCACCGAGGTTATCAAATCGCGCTCAAGTTCGATTATGTCGCCCAGGAAAGTCAATCATTTGATCTGATTACCAAGTTATCCCCGAATTATGTCAGTTTATCGGCCAGGCAACTTGAACAGGTGCGCGACAGTAACATTTTTGAAAAATTAAGCGGCTTAAGGGAGCGGGTAACATTAGCAGGCGGCCAGAGCATCCTCCAGCAAATCGATCAGAAAAAGTCCGATCAGTTGGCTCGCAACGCCGGTTTCGACCTGGTGCAGGGCAGTTATTATGAGCGATATTCAGCACCGGTACTTAGGACGCAATTATCCGGCATCGAAGTCAGTGTCAGTGGCTAACCCTTAACTGATGTTGCGCACAGGACATATTTCTCCCGCTTGCCGCACCGAGTACCGGAATTTTCTCCAGAACAAATCGGCGGGATAGCCGATTCGCAAGCATAGCTTAACGAGCTTATAAGCTAGCGTAAATCTCCATTTTCTCAATCGTTTAGCTTAAGGAATATCAGCGATACGCAAGCACAGGATCAGCGGATCGCTAGGAAGAGCGGTGAATCCGTAACGGATGTAGAAATCCGACAATTTTATAGTCTTTGCGTCGACAAATAAGAAACTACCGCCAACTAGGCTAGAAACGGTTTTAACTCGCGTCATGGCATCAAGCAATAAACGTTCGCCATGACCTTTTTTCTGCTCTTCGAGCGATACGGCTAAACGGGCAAGCGTCATTGCCGGCACATTTAAAGGAAGGGCTTTTTTCATGTTTTGCGGCAATGCTTCCTTAAGTGTCAAACCGCGGATAGCAAGTGAGTAATAACCGATAACTACTGTAGGAGATTGGTCTTCCATCAGTACAAATGTACGGGATATATTTTTTTCCTGATGCTGCCGCGCAGTATTTTTCAGCCAGGCATCCAGCTCTTTAGTGCCGCAACTAAAATTTCTCAAATCATGTGATCGATCCAGAGTCCGTATTGAGAAACCCACTTTCTACCTCATTTTTATAGCGCTCAGAAGCCTTTGCCAAAACATTATTCGGAGATGATGGCTTCTCAAGCATTGTAAATAACATTGCAGCATCTTTGCGGGTCAAGCTGATTGTCGTCTCACGTTCAATCAGCTGCTCGGCCCTTTCCAGCGCGGTCTGAACCACAAACTGGTTCAGTGTTGCGCCAGTTAAATCTGCTGCCTCTTGCAATTTCTCTTGTATTGACAAAGAAACCCTTGCCGTAATACGGCCTCGTTCGATTGTTTTTTGCTGCATTTTTAATACCTTAAGTATTATTTCATCACGACATCTGTTTTAAGTAGCTGTGCCTTGTCTTTTTCAAGATTCGACCCGATGTCGTCTCTATGTTTAGTGGCTGAGGTGATCATTTATTACTCTTCTTTAGCATTCCCCTACTTGCTTTATAAAAATTTATTATACCTTTATGGTGCCATAATGACACCAAATTTTCTATGAGTTCATCTATAACTTTAAAAATTTCAGGATGAATGCTTACAAGTGAAAATCCCTGCCCGCCAAAACTTCCCTGACATAACCAGCTTTGATGACAAAATCGCCGAAGCGCTGCCCCGGCTCCCGTTCGCGGGCATAGCGTTGCAGAATCGGCGTTAATTCGGCAAGAATCTGTTCCTCGTTGATATTCTCGCGGTACAGTTTGTTCAGGCGCTGGCCGTAAAAGCCTGCGCCCAGATACAGGTTGTACTTGCCCGGCGCTTTGCCGATAAAACCGATTTCCCCGAGCACCGAGCGCGCGCAGCCGTTCGGGCAACCGGTCATGCGAATCAGGATCGGATCGTTTCCAAGCCCGGCCTGTTTGACGATCTTATCCAGTTTGTCGAGCAGCGACGGGAAGTAGCGCTCGCTTTCCGCCATGGCCAAACCGCAGGTCGGAAACGCCACGCAGGCCATCGAGTTCAGGCGCAGAGCGGTCTGATGACCTTTAGCCAACCGGTATTTTTCCAGCAGCGCATTAATGACCGGTTTGCGTTTACTGCTGACCTGCCCGATCATCAAATTCTGGTTGGCGGTGAGCCTGAAATCGCCGTCATGCACCTTGGCGATTTCACGCAACCCGGTCATCATCGGGTCAATCTCGGTGTCGAGTATGCGGCCGTTCTGGATAAACAGGGTGTAATGCCAGGTATCGTTAGCGCCTTCGACCCAGCCGTAACGGTCGCCGGAATGTTCGAATATATAAGGCCGGGGCGGCTCCAGGCTCCATCCCAGCCGCCGGTTCAGTTCAAACATTAGCCAGTCGATGCCCCGGTCCTCGATGGTATATTTAAAGCGGGCGTGTTTGCGCTGCGTCCTATCGCCGAAATCGTGCTGAATCGTGACGATTTCCTCGGCGACTTGCAGCGTCTTGCTCTTCGGGCAATAGCCGATCACGTCGGCCAGGCGCGGGTAAGTAGACGTCTCGCCGTGGGTCATGCTCAAGCCGCCGCCGACGGTGACGTTAAACCCGAGCAGATGGTTATCCTCGGCGATTGCGATAAAACCCAAATCGTTGGCAAACAGATCGACATCGTTGCTTGGCGGAATGGCGACCGCTATCTTGAATTTGCGCGGCAGGTAGTGCTTGCCGTAGATCGGCTCTTCGTCCTGCCGGCTTGAAGACAGCAGTTCTTCATCCAGCCAGATTTCATGATAAGCCGTCGTTCGGGGTAACAAATGCTCGCTGATGCGGCGGGCATACTCGTAGACTTCCTCGTGCAGCCGCGATTGCTGCGGATTGGGATTGCACATGACGTTGCGGTTCACGTCGCCGCAGGCGGCAATGGTATCGAGCAGCGCGGCGTTAATTTCCGCAATGGTCTTTTTCAGGTTGCGCTTGACGATGCCGTGCAGCTGGAAAGTCTGCCTGGAAGTCAGCCGGATGGTGTTATTGCACCAGGTGTTGGCGATGCGGTCCACTTCCAGCCATTGCGTCGGGGTGCACACCCCGCCGGGCAAGCGGATGCGCACCATAAACTGGTAGCGAGGCTCCAGTTTCTGCCTGCGGCGCTCGTCGCGCAAATCGCGGTCATCCTGTTGGTAAATGCCATGATATTTGCATAGCTGGGTGTCGTCTTCGCTTAGTGCGCCGGTCAATGGGTCTTGCAGGCTCTTGACCAGCGTGCCGCGAAGGTAATTACTGGCATCCTTGATCCGCTCGACTTCAGACTGTTTTGCCAATTGTTCCGGAGTGATATCGGTCATCGTTTCAACCTCATTTAACACATAAGTAAAACCTGGAAGGTCTAAATCAGTGAACCTCTTTCAATACACATCCCGTTGATAGCGTTTGGTCCTTTGCAGGTCCGCTATATAGTCTTCCGCATTGCCCGTACCGCTTTCGGCAGCAACAATGTTCAGCAATTCCTGATGCACATCATGCGCCATGCATTTTCCGTCGCCGCAGACATAAAGATGAGCTCCCTCCTGCAACCACGCGTACAGTTCCTTGCCGTGTTCGGCCATCAAATGATGAACATAGATTTTTTGTTCCTGATCGCGCGAGAAGGCGACATCCATGCGGGTCAGTAGCCCGCTTTTAAGATAGCGCAGCCATTCGGCCTGATACAGGAAATCGGTCTCGAAATGCTGGTCGCCGAAAAACAGCCAGTTTTTGCCCGGCGCGCCGATCGCTTCACGCTCTTCGACAAAGGCACGGAACGGCGCGATGCCGGTGCCGGGACCGATCATGATAATCGGCGTGTCGGGGTCGGCCGGAAGCTTAAAATTATTATTGCGGTCGATATAAACAGGGATAATCGTATCCCCATCAATGCGCTCGGCCAGATACGTCGAACCAACCCCTTTGCGATCCCGGCCATGCGACTGGTAACGTACCGCAGCCACGGTGATATGCACTTCGTCGGGATGCTGTTTCAGGCTGGAGGCAATCGAATATGCGCGGGGTGGCAGTTTGCGCAGGCAGCCGACAAACGCCTGCGGCGATAGCTCCCCGGATGGGAAGTCGGTTACCAGGTCAATCATTTCACGGCCATACAGATAGTCGTTCAGTTTTTGTTTGTCGTGCAGCAACTGATCCAGCTTCTGGTTATTGGCTAATAAGGCGTATTTTTGCATGACCGGCCGGGTAATGGCGGTAATTTCATAATGCCGGAACAGCGCGTCGTAAAGGAAGCCTTCCTTACCGTCATCCAGCGTAACCCATTCCGTACCGGCAAAATGCAGCGTCTGTAACAGGGCATCGATCACGTCGGGCGCATTGGTCGGATAAACGCCGAGCACATCGCCCGGCTCGTAACTCAGGCCGGAACCTTCCAGAGAAAATTCAAGATGGTGGGTTTCCTTCAGCGAACCCCGCCCGTTCAGCACGATGTTTTCCAGCAACAGCGCAGGAAACGGATGCTTACGCGAATAGACAGAGGAGCTTGCAACAGACGGCGGCGCGGACTCTGCGGTTTGAGAGTTGGCTTCCAGGCGCAGGGACAGTACATTCAACACCGCATCCATCCACGCTTCGGCGCTGGACTCGTAGTCCACATCGCAATCAACCCTGGGATGAATGCGCGTTGCCCCCAGTTCCTCCAAACGCCGGTCGAAATCAATGCCGGTTTTGCAGAAGAACTCGTAACCGGAATCGCCCAGACCCAGCACGGCAAAATGCATTTTCTTGAGCGACGGAGCGCGCTTGCTGAATAAATACTCGACCAATTCCCTGGCATTGTCAGGCGGCTCGCCTTCGCCGTAAGTGCTGACGATGACCAGCAGATTTTTCTCGGCCTTCAATTGCGGCAGTTTGTAATCGCCCATTTTTTTGACCGTTGTTTTTAAGCCGCGCCCGGCGGCCAGGCTGTGCAGTTGTTCGGCCAGCGTCTCACCGTTGCCGGTTTGTGAACCGACCAGAATGGTAATATCGGCAATATCGGCGGCGCTTGGGAGGGCTGGCAAATCCTTTGCAACCCGCCCGGTCACGTACCCCCCAACCCAGGCGGCCTGCTCCGGCGATAAAGTCGAAAAAAATTGTTGAAGCAGATAATATTGATCGTCGTTTAACGGCGTCTGGCTGCGTTCAGGTAATAATATCTGCATATAAATCCCCGGTTCTTGGGATGAGAGATAACGCGATATCGGCGGCTTTACTTCTCAGGCTACGCCAAGCCGTCCGGACCGGCAATACCGGCCATTACCTAGATTTCGGCAAAACAGCCGGCAAGCTGATTTAACCATCTGGGCCTCAGCAATTTTTGCTAATCAAGCGCCGTAGGGTACGAGACTGTGAAAGTATTATCCAAATTAGGCTAAAAACATTTTTCACCACGAAGGCACGAAGAACACGAAGAAAAACAATCGTTTTAATTCAGTGCATTGAAAACTTCGTGTTCTTCGTGCCGCCTAGAGGCGCCTACTTTTGGCTTCGTGGTGAATTCTTTAATTTTTTCTAAAAACGAATATTTTCACAGCCTCGTACCCGACCGGACTAACCGGGACAATCGACATTACGCTGTACTTAAAAAACCGCGCTAAATTATGCTACGCTCTTCTAAAGGGTATATAAATTTAAACGACAAGATTTTTTATTAACGCGTTTCCGTTCCACTAGCCAGGAGTCAAACCATGCTAATCGGCCTACCTAAAGAAATTAAGGACAACGAGAATCGAGTCGGCCTGACGCCAGGCTCAGTCAGGGCGTTAACGCGCCGGGGCCATCAGGTGCTGGTACAAAGCGGCGCCGGGGAAGGCAGCTCGCTTTCGGACGAAGAATACCGCTTGGCCGGAGCGCAAATCGTTCCCAACGCGGAAGATGCCTGGGCGGCGAACATGGTGGTCAAAGTCAAGGAACCGATTGCCTCGGAATATCCCTATCTGCGCCAGGACCTGTTGCTGTTCACCTACCTGCATCTGGCTTCCGATAAGCCGCTGACCGAAGCCCTGCTAACCAGCGGCACCACCGGCATCGCGTACGAGACCGTGCAGACCGAAGACGGCAGTTTGCCTTTGTTGATACCGATGAGCGAAGTGGCGGGGCGCATGGCGACCCAGGCCGGCGCCACTTATCTGCAAAAATCGCATGGCGGACGCGGCGTACTGATCGGCGGCGTGCCGGGCGTCGCACCCGCCAATGTCATCATTCTGGGCGGCGGCATCGTTGGCACCAACGCCGCTCGGGTAGCGGTCGGCCTGGGCGCGCAAGTCACGGTACTGGATATCAGCCATGCCCGCTTGAAATATCTGGACGACATTTACCGCGGCCAACTGCAAACCCGCATCAGCAACGAATCGACCATCGAAGAAGCCATCGAAACCGCCGATCTGGTCATCGGCGCGATTTTGATCCACGGCGGGCGAGCGCCCTGGCTGATTACCCGCGACATGCTGCCGACCATGCGCAAAGGCTCGGTAATCGTGGACGTGGCCGTCGACCAAGGCGGCTGCGTGGAAACCACGCGCCCGACGACTCACAGCCATCCGACTTATGTCGTCGACGACGTAGTGCATTATTGCGTTGCCAACATGCCGGGGGCCGTGCCGCGCACCAGCACCTTCGCGCTGAACAACCAAACGGCCAAGTACGCCCTGCAACTCGCCAACGAAGGCCTGGACGCCGTGCGTAAAGACAAGGCGCTGCAATACGGGCTCAACACCTATCGCGGGGCCGTGACCTATCCCGCCGTCGCGGAAGCGTTCGGTATGAAGCACACCGATCCGCTGCAGGCATTAAGGTAAATCTTGAGAATAAGCAGCGTTGTGCCGCTGATATCGGTGATTGTCAGATTGCCGTTGTCGATATGCAGCGTGAAATCCCGCACCGCTGCTTCAGCTCCATTTTGTGCAATCAACAGCAGCACAGATAGGCCAAGTTTTTTTAACATTATTTTTATTTCAATTGGTTGTCGTTTAGGAAAAGCCCACTGGAGATTAGGTCGCATAGAAGTGCAGCCATTCTCCGAGCGAGTTATTAGAGGCAAATACCACGCTACTAAATAGTCACTTAAAAACAATGAGATAAAAGAGGGCGAACTGGATTTTAGAAATACCAGTTCATATGCCATAGCGAGCTGCGACATATGAACTGTTTTGCAAAGACGTGCACCGGCAAGATGCGCCTGGGGCTGGTTTTTGATGACACGCACTATGTCTAATAAAACGATAAACTACAGATTCAACCTGTTAGTTTTGCATGTGTGCATAAGCGTACAGAATTAACTATCGCATTGCTCTATCTCTAATTTAGAAAAGAAGCAGTTTTTAAGCCTCTTCTGCTGACGATGTTCACCCATGCGAAGGAGGAACCGGAAAATCTGCACCCAAGGTTCGCATAACGCTTACCGGGCGCCGAGAATATTTCCTAAGCCCGCTCAATGCTGAAGTGACGTTGTGTAACGACTTAATCCTATGCAGGCTGACGAGCGGCAGTCACGAAAATAAAATTCGGTCATCCCGCAACAAAATGAGGAGTAATGACATGAAACTCAAACGTTTAATTGCTGCATTTTTTATTCTAGCGCTCAATTTCGCCATTATTGGGCGCGCTTATTCCGAACCCATTATTTTTGCCCAAGTCAACAATCCTACCGGGATAGTCGTTGACAATACAGGAAGCGTTTTCGTGCAATCCCAGCCCCTTCCGGAGTTTGGGGGCGGCGGGCTGCTTAAATTCGATGCCAATGGCAATTTGATGACCCAAAACAATCAATTAACCGGAAATTTTCGGCTCGCGCTGGACTCGGCCAGTAACATTATCTGGGCTCAGGAAATGAATGGAGTCTTGTATTCTGTCGATCCGGATACCCTGCTGGCACAGCCCGTCATCGACTTGAGAGCCTGGATAATGGGCAATATTCTCCAAAGCCAAGCATTTAACATACTTACAGGCATGCCGGATACGCTGGTCATGGTTAATCCGGTCTTTGGCGATATCGCCACATCGCAATCTGGGTCCGATCAACTGGATGTGCTGGTGACCGGATTGACGAATGCCAGCGGCGGAATGCCGTTTGTACTGCGCCTGAGCTTTAACAACGGAACGCTGCAAAACCCGCAGATTGTAGTGACCAGCCTACCGTCAGCGGTAGTTTTGCCGCCGCCGCTTGATACTTTTCCTTCCGGACTCGCCATCAATAGTGGAGGTACGGTACTGGCCCCGCTGCCTACAGAGCTTGATCCCAATAACGATGTTAAAGCAACGCAGTTATTTCTGTCGATCTTTGGCGCAGAGTTCCCTGCCACCGCCGATGCCTCAACCCCGAACTTTATTCCAGCGTTTGAAAGCAGGCCAGTCTTTGCAACCGGCATGACGGCATCCAATACCGACAACGGCTTTTTCGCGACAACCATTGCCAATGGTTTTGGCTGTGGCGCCGGGCCTGCTTTATTGCATTTTCCTTCAACACTGGATAGCGCGCATTGCATACTGGATCTTTCGAGCCTGGGGCTTACTAATACAGAACCCGCCGATATCGCCATCGATCCGAATAACCAGTTTCTCTACGTAACCATGCCCCAAGACGGCTCTGTGCTGCGTCTGGACCCGCCATCGCTACCCGTCGGCAATGCGCCTTTGCAACCCAGCGAAACATCGATGTTATTCGGCACTACGCCGTTGCCGCCCAGTGACACGTCGCCATTGTTCGGCACAGCGCCATTACCGCCCAGTGAACCCTAAGCATAATTGAAGCAGGCTGTTCCGACCTGCTTGGCAGGGAAGTTCGGCCCATCGGCTGACTATTTTAACGACGAAAGGCACGAAGTTGTTCTTCGTGCCTTTCGTGATGAGTAACGCGGGGATGCTGTTTCATGGAAATCACCTGAAGCCAGCTATAAGCGCCCGGTGATTTCCAGGTCGCTAAAAATGCTGACCGCTCTGAATCCTTCTGACGGTGCTAACCAAAAGGTCGACTTCCTGATGCGTATTGTAAAACGCCAGCGACGGGCGCACCGTGCTTTCCAAGCCAAAACGGCGCAAGATCGGTTGCGCGCAGTGGTGGCCGGTTCGCACCGCAATACCGGCGCGGTTTAATGCGACGCCGATATCCTGGTTGCTGTGCCCTTCCAATACAAACGACAACACGCTGGTTTTATTTGCAGCCGTGCCGATCAGGCGCAGGCCGGAGACGGTTCTTAACGCATCCATCGCATACACCAGCAACTCATGCTCGTAACGGGCGATATTGTCGATGCCGAGTTTCAGCACGTACTCCAGCGCGGCGCCCAGACCGACCGCATCGGCGATATTGCCGGTGCCGGCTTCAAAGCGGGCGGGGGCCGGCTGATAGGCGATCTGTTCAAACGTCACATCCGCTATCATGTTGCCGCCGCCCTGCCACGGCTGCATGGCCTCCAGCAGCTCAGCCTTGCCGTACAACACGCCAATGCCGGTCGGGGCGAATATCTTGTGCCCGGAGAACACGAACCAGTCGCAGTCCAGCGCCTGCACATCCACGCGCAAATGCGAAACCGACTGCGCGCCATCCAGCAACACGCGTGCGCCGACCCGATGCGCCATCTCGATCATTTCCCGAGCCGGCGTGACCGTGCCCAGCGCATTGGAAACCTGCGTGAACGCCACCAGCTTGGTGCGCGAATTCAGTAGCTTTTGATATTCGCCGAGCAAGATCTGGCCGTCGTCATCGACCGGCGCAACGCGCAATGTCGCGCCGGTTGCATCGCACAATTGTTTCCACGGCACGATATTGGCATGGTGCTCCAGCCAGGTAATCACGATCTCATCGCCGGCCTTGATGTGTTGACGGCCCCAGCTTTGCGCGACCAAATTGATCGCCTCGGTGGTGCCGCGCGCGAATACAATCTCCGAAGAAGACGGCGCATTCATGAACTTGGCAACGGTATCTCGCGCCTTTTCATAAGCGTCGGTGGACCGCGCCGCCAACTCGTGCGCCGCCCGGTGGATATTGGAATTCTCGTGTTCGTAAAAATACGAGATTCTATCGATAACCACCTGCGGCTTTTGGGTAGTCGCCGCGTTATCGAACCAGACCAGCGGCTGGCCGTTGACCCGCTCTTTCAGGATCGGAAAATCGCGGCGCACCGCCCGCACATCAAACGCCGGATGGGCGGACGCCAGGGCCGGAACTTGCGCATTAAAACCTCCGGTTTTCAGCTCATCCAGAAAATAAAATGACGAGTCCGAACCGGTGCTTGCCGGCGTAGCTGCCGATCCCCCGAACAGCTTTTGCAACTCGGCTTCGCCCGGCAGCCCATAGGCTTGAGGCGAAAGTCCCTCTATCAACGAGGCGTCAAAATCAGCCATGGAGGCGGCCAAACCGTAAGTTGCCGTCGAAATGGGATTGCCCTGCGAGCTAAGCGGAACACTGCCGGTAGCCGCCGAAGACGGCGCAGCAGGAATTGAACCGGCATCTGCCGTTCCGGGAACGTTGCTTCCTGACGGCACTCGCGAAACCAATAACTGTTGCAATTGCACGGCATCGGGCAGCCCGAAATCGTGCGGCAGAACACCCGCCAGCACGGACTCGTCCAAGCCTGCCAACGGCGATGCCGCCGGTGAAGACGGATTGCCGAGAACCGACCCCGTATCCAGGCTATCGGGAACACTCGCTAAGGACGGCTGACGCGGAGTCAGCAGCTTTTGGAGTTCCGCTTCATCAGGCAGGCCGAAACCTTGCGGTATAACGGACTTTGAAGCAACACCGCCCTGCACTGCCGAAGCGGCAAGGCCGATCCGCGAGCCGTCGCAAGGCAAGGCCGTAAACAGCTCATTGGCCAGTTTGGTCAATTGCGCTATGTCGGGCAATGATGCGTCTTGAGCAAAATCGCTGTTATTTGTATTCATGGTACTTGCCCACTTCGACATTCTCGAGCACGCCGAGCGCATCGTCAGTCAATACTGCCAGCGAGCAATACAGTGAGATCAAATAAGAGGCAATTGCTTTGTGATTGATGCCCATAAAGCGGACGGACAGACCCATGCTTAATTCGCCGGTCAGGTTAGGTTGATACAGACCGACCACGCCTTGACGGCTTTCACCGGTGCGTAGCAGCAAGATGTTGCTTTTGCCGTTGACCACTTTCAGCTTGTCGCATGGAATGATAGGAATACCGCGCCAGGTCAAAAACTGCGATCCGAACATGCTGACGGTAGCAGGCGGTACGCCGCGGCGGGTACATTCGCGGCCGAACGCGGCAATCGCTAATGGATGCGCCAGGAAGAAGCCGGGCTCTTTCCATATCTTGGAAATCAGTTCATCCATATCGTCAGGCGTCGGCGCGCCGGTACGCGGCTGTACTTTAAAACCTGGAGCTACATTGTTCAGCAAGCCGTATTCGGCATTGTTGATCAGCTCGCTTTCTTGGCGCTCTTTAATCGTTTCGATAGTCAAACGCAGCTGCTCGTGGATTTGATTGTGCGGGCTGCTGTATAAATCGGAAATACGGGTATGCACGTCGAGCACGGTATTGACCGCATTCAAGCGATATTCGCGTCCCCATTCCTCATAATCGACAAAGGTTTGCGGCAATTCTTTTTCGTCAAGGCTGGAGCAATCGACCAGCAGGCCGGTTTCGTTCTTGACCTTGTTGACCCGGTAGATACCGGCTTCCAGAGGTTTCCATTGCAGTAAATGAACCAACCACCTAGGAGTGATGGTTGACAGCATTGGGGCGGTTTTAGTCGCATTTGCCAGTGTACGCGCGGCAACGTCACCTAATGCGGTATGGGTTTGACCTTCATGAATATCGGACATGACTTTTTCCTGTTGTGGTTGGTGTAATTAGTTGTTGGCATACCTGCCGAAATGACGGATGTGCGCTGGTTCCCAAGCAGATATCCAGACCTTCCAGGTTTTAAAACCCTGGAAGGTCTAACCCGTAACGTTACGCAGAATGTTGGGCCTGTCCCGCTCGGAGGAGTGCAAGCTATGCTTGCAAAGCAGGCGGAGCCTGCACTCCAATTGAGAGAATACTGTTCCCACTCTATGGCATCGCCGCTTTTTTAAATTAATAAAACTCCTTCCCGTCTTAAGTCGAGTACAGTGCGTTTGAATTTATATCCCGCCCCCATCATGAAACAATTCGCTGCGCACATGCGCCTGGGTAATATTGCTGCCGGGCGGTACGCTATGGGTGAGCCAGACGTTGCCGCCGATGGTCGAACCGCAGCCAATGGTGATGCGTCCCAGAATCGTCGCGCCCGCGTAAATGACGACATCGTCCTCAACGATAGGGTGCCGGGCATTGCCTTTAACGAGGATGCCGTCATCGTCTTTTTGAAAACGTTTGGCGCCCAAGGTGACGGCCTGATACAGGCGGACATGCCGGCCGATGACGGCGGTCTCGCCGATGACCACACCGGTGCCGTGGTCGATAAAGAAACTGTCGCCGATCTGCGCGCCGGGATGAATATCAATGCCGGTGGCTGAATGGGCAATCTCGGCAATGATCCGAGCCACCAGCGGCGCGCCCAATTTATAAAGGTCATGGGCGAGCCGGTGATGAATAATCGCGGTAATGCCCGGATAACAAACCAGCACTTCGTCAGAGCTTCTTGCCGCCGGATCGCCTTCGTACGCGGCCAGGATATCGCTTTCGATCAGCGTCCTGACCTCAGGCAAGCGCGCGGCAAACTCGCGGGTAATAATGACCGCCTGCCGGTATATCTCATCAGCAGGCAGCTGTGCGGAAACAAATTGCAGTTCGCGGCGGATCTGCCTGAACAGCTCACGCAACAGGGTATCGAGCGTATGGCCGACAAAGTAATCGATGCCCTCGTCATCCAGGTCCGGCAGTCCCAGCCGGTTTGGAAACAACACCGAGCCCAGGCCGTCGAGAATCTTCTGCAATTCCTTGCGCGACGGCAGCTTGGGCGGCTTGTCGCGGCGCTGCCGGGTTTCCAATGACTGCACGCGTAAACGGCGCAATCTTGTCACCAGCTCATCGACGCCCCAGTCCGGCTTGATGGTTTGATAACTGAAATCGCTCATGCGGCAAAACCGCCCGCGTCGAAAACACCTTCGAACAAAGGTGAGCTCAAATAGCGCTCGCCGGAATCCGGCAGCACGACGACAATGGTTTTGCCTAGGTTTTCCGGACGCTTGGCGACACGCGCCGCGACAGCCACGGCAGCGCCAGAGGAAATGCCCGACAGTATGCCCTCTTCCCGTGCAAGACGGCGCGCGTAAGCGATGGCGTCTTCATTGCTGACCTGCTCGATGTCATCAACCAGCGACAGATCGAGCACATCGGGCACAAACCCCGCGCCGATGCCCTGAATTTTATGCGGGCTGGGCTTTAGCAGCTCGCCTGCACGATACTGGCTGAGCACCGGGCTCGCCTCAGGTTCAACCGCGATCGAGATAATAGCCTTGCGCTGGGTCTGCTTGATGTAGCGGGAAACCCCGGTAATCGTACCGCCGGTGCCGACGCCGGAAACCAGGATATCGACAGTGCCCCCAGTATCGTTCCATATCTCCGGCCCGGTGGTTTGCTCATGAATAGCCGGGTTCGCCGGATTTTTAAACTGTTGCAGCAAAACATACCGCTCGGGATCGGACACGGCGATTTCCTCGGCTTTCGCGATCGCGCCGCTCATGCCTTTTGCGCCTTCCGTCAGCACCAGTTTGGCGCCATAGGCAATCAATAACTTGCGGCGTTCCAGACTCATCGTGTCAGGCATCGTCAATGTCAACGGAATGTTCCGGGCCGCCGCGACAAACGCCAGCGCAATGCCGGTATTGCCGCTGGTCGGCTCGACGAGTTCCTTGCCGGGCCCCAGCAAGCCGCGGCGCTCGGCATCCCAAATCATCGCCGCGCCAATCCGGCATTTGACTGAATAAGCCGGATTGCGCCCTTCTATTTTTGCCAGCAGGGTGACCGGCGCGCCTTCAATGATGCGATTCAGCCGCACCAGCGGAGTTTGGCCGATGGAATGGGAATTGTCTTCGTACCAATGTGCCATAAAAATCTCCTGGAATTTCAATCGCTAAACTGTCTGGCAAGCGATGAACGAATAACGGTTAGCGAAATTTTGACCAAAAAAAAGCCAGTGGCCCCTAAGAATAAGAAAGGGACTCACTGGCTTCCGGTTGTCCGGTCAGCTTAATTTCGTTTTTTATAAAGTACTTTAAGTCGTTACGCTCTGTCAAGGCGCACAGATGCGTTCTCGGAATGTTTTAATTTCAAGTTAAGCATTTATTTAACCGATATATCGAGCTAATAATATCGTTTTATTTAAATTAATAACCCTACTATATCGACAGCGCGTCACCCTATTACGATCGATCAAAACAACCGGCAAACGCAACATAACTAAGTCAATCGATACAGGTTTTCCGGGTCTGCTTTCCTGATATTCCCGGCCCTTATAAGCTCCGCCTCTTTATATGCATCTGGCGATTTTTTCTGCCCATTCGGCAGCATGCCATATTGCCCCAACTTATGCCTGAGCACATTGCGGCTGATGTCCAACAAACGCGCGGTCTGAACCTGGTTTTCTTCGCAGAATTCAAAGGCAGTCCGGATCACCGTCTCTTCTATAATTTCAAATAGTTTGGGTGGCGCTTGCTCGCACAGGCGCTGCAAGGCGCTTTCCAAAGACGTGGTGGAAACCGATGGCCCTTGCTCCAAGGTTCTAACGCCGGATAGCTTGAAATCCTCAGGCCTTAAGCAATTACTTGGACAAACCAGAAGCGCACGGTGAATGGCATTTTCCAGCTCGCGAATATTGCCCGGCCAATCGTAATTCAATAAGGTCAATTCGGTTGCCGGCGACAACTTGAATTCACCATAGCCCAAGCGGTCGCCGTAAATTTTCAGAAAATGCCTTGCCAACGGCAGAATATCGCCGGGTCGTTCGCGTAAAGGACTTAGCTGAATAGTCGCAACATTGAAACGGTAATATAAATCGGCCCGAAAATGCGAAGCGGCAACGGCCTCTTCCAGATTGACGTTGGTTGCCGCGATGATTCTGACATCGACCGGCACAGGCTGCCTGGAACCTACTTTGACAACTTCCCGTTCCTGTAGCACACGCAGCAATTTGGCTTGCATGCTAAACGGCAAGTCCCCTACTTCATCGAGAAACAGGCTGCCTTTATTGGCGGTTTCGAACCAGCCCTCTTTACTCATTAAAGCCCCGGTAAAAGAGCCTTTTTCATGACCGAACAGTTCGCTCTCGATCAGGTTTTCACTCAACGCGGCGCAGTTTAAGGCCCCAAAAACTTTTTTGCTGCGTTTGCTAAGGGCATGAATATGCCTGGCGACCAGCTCTTTACCGGTTCCGGTTTCTCCGATAATAAGAACGGTTGCGTCGCTAGGTGCGATACGTTCGATCTGTTCCAGCAATCGTTTCGAAACAGGATCTTCAAAAACCAAAGCTGTCGCTCGCAGAGATAGCGCCAGCGAACGTGACTGCAATTCGTCAAATGCCAACAGCGTCGAGCCAGGTTCCGCTGGACTGTCGACAGAATTTCGACCTAAAAATGTATCCATAATGATGTGCTCGTTTGTTTTCCAAAAATTGATAGACCAACCCTTTTTCAGGATCGCTATTCAAATTTAAATAAAATCGCTGCAATTAAGTCAGGCAACAGAGCCGACAAGGTACTCTGTCAGCTATGAATCACATCGTAGGGTAATTGTTATTTTCAATAAAACGTTATTATTAGATTTATATATCTTTAAAAGTGATATAGGAATCACCGGCATGGAACTTCATCCGCCGATGGCTCGTTGGCGTGGCTTAGGAATGAGCTTGAAACAATTTGAACAACTCGAGATAAGTTTTCAGCGGGAGTGCAATCGGTTGGGTACTTGCGCTGGCAGGCGAAGCCTGCACTCCAGCTATTGGCAACTTGCTCAAGTTATTTTGTGCGCATTCCTTACTGGCTTTTGGTTATCCATTTAGCATCAATTGCATTTAATTCTTTTTGGCTCAATACCCTTAAAAACAGATTGGTCTGCACGGATTTACCGGCTCTAAACCTCAATGTTTTTGAGTAAGACAGGAATAGATCATTCCGTGAAAACTAATGTGTCACAGTGATGATCCTATTTCGTTTCCAGACAACAGAGATTCATCCGTTAATATTCATCAAACCTGTCTTAAGGCTCTGAATTTAGCGTAGCAAAATTATCAACTCAGATTAAAACCTCACCGAAGCGGCCAGTCTTACCATGCGAGGCTCCACCGGATGCTTGAGTATGCCGTCCACCCCCGCGGCGGCTTCACCCGGCAAACGTGACGTATAGGCATAAGCGGTGTCATTGCTTTTGGCGTCCAGCAGATTGAACAGGTCAAGCTCAAGTTTCAAATCCTTATGCTGATAGCCTAGGCCCCAGTTGACCAGCGTTGTGTCGCCTGCGGTCAGGCTGCCTGCATCATTCAGCGGAATGTCGCCGAAGTGGCGCAAACGCAAGGTCGAAAAGGTGTGAAAGGGGAGTTGCACTACCGCCCCGGCGCTGATCACCCGGCCGACCGAATTGGGGATATAGTTGGTCTCGCGCGGCACGCCGACATAATTCGCTTTTGAAAAAGCCAGGTCGGCATCCAGGGTCAGCCAGTCGGTTGCCTGGTAGTAGTTGCTCCATTCCACGCCGTGGCGCTCGCTGCGTCCGCTGGGTTCGGTGCTGCTGGCATCGCCGACGAAAATCAGTTCGGAATTGACTTGCATCCACCACAGCGCCACCGTGGAATTCAAGCCCGGAAAAAATGAGTTGCGCAGCCCGATTTCACCGCCGCGCGACCGTACCAATGGCGAGACCGAATCGGCCGAATCGCCGCTGACCGGGTTAACGCGCAAGGTCGCCCCGCGTGCGTCATTGGAGTGATGGCCGTAACCCAGATTTACAAACACTTCGTTATCAACCCAGGGGCCGAAAATCATGCTGAGTTTGGGACTCAGCAAAGCTGCATTTCGTTGCCCAGAATTGGCCGCGAGCGTGCGGCTTTCAACATTGATATCCAAAAAATCGGCGCGCAATCCTGAAATCGTGCGGAATTTTTCATGCCACCTGATCTGGTTTTTCAGGTAGGCCGCCACGCTGGTTTCGCTGATATCGTCCTTGCGCACGGTTTCGAAAATCCGGCGTTGTTCGGTGCGGTTTAACGCGGCGCCGATGACTTCATCGTGACGGATTTGCAGGCCCAAGCTGTTGTCAACGTTAAAGCCGAACCATTTGCCAAACCAGGTTTGCTCGCCGTTGCCGCCTGTGACCACGCGGCGCTCAGTCTGATGCACCTGGTCGCCCTGCACGAGGTTGTCAAGGAAGCCGGTCGGGTTGGAGTAAAGATTGAGATCGTAATAAACAACATAAGCATTAAAGTCGTTTTTATAGCTTTCGCCCCGGCTCCAGACGTTGCTGGACAGGCTGTACCGGTTACTGTCGCCGCCGTCAGAAGGGTCCATGCTGCCGTACAGGTCCAGCGTGCCGCTTTCGATAGCCCGCTCCGGAATCTGGTTGGTCGCGTTCCAACTGGAGTGATAGGCTTTGGCGTTGACCGACAAGCCCCAATCGGTGTTGTCCAGCGTGTAGCGCAACATGCCATTGTATTTGCCCAAGTCTTCCGGCTGCTGCCATACGCCGTCATAAGCGTTGAATTCACCCGCCGCCAACAAATCGCCCGAACCGATTTTTTTGGAATCGGCCAGAAGCGCGCGGTAATAGCCGAGCTCGCCGCCGGTAAATTTGAACAGTCCTTTGGGCAAATCATGCAGCGTGTGCATGCGCGAATAACCTGCGGAAGAAAAATCGCCGGCATCGGCGTAATACGGACCTTTGCCGTAGTCGACATGGTCGACCAGTTCGGGGATGACGCTGTTCAAGTCCAGATAACCTTGGCCATGCGCATGGCTGGGCATGTTCATCGGCACGCCGTCCAGCGCCACTGAAAAATCGGTGCCGTGGTCGAGGTTAAAGCCGCGCAAATAAAACTGGTTGGCTTTGCCTGAGCCGCTGTGCTGGGTTGCCAGTGCGCCGGGCACGACCTCAACCAGCTCACCGGCTCGCGCCAACGGGCGATAAGCCAGCTTCGCCTGCCCGACGACGCCTTGCGATGCCGAAGTGGCCACGGCTGAGGAATGGCTTGCTCGGCCTTTGACCTCTACCGTGTCCAAAAGCACGGCCTCTGCGTTATCTGCGGATAGTGCTTGCGATGCGTGTGCCGGAACAAAACCGGCGAGCAATACTGAGCTGACGATGAATTTTTGCACGAGTATCCTTTGGGCAATTGTCCCTGCATAATCCCTGTGGATGGGGCAATGCAAATACCTGTCCATGCGATTTTGCTTATATTATGTTTGCCACGATATCAGGGTTAGTTGAAGGTCAATTTTCAAGATTCCCTGCTTTTTGAAAAGCCTTACCTGTTATTTGGCTTTGTTCTGGTTCGGATACCAGTAACGCTGATGACACTGCTCGCAGGCCTCATCTATCCGTCCGCCCACGGCGACAAGTTCTGCGGAATTTTTCGCATCGATCGCGGCAAGAGCTTGTACACCGGAATCGTGCAGCGCATGCGCAAACTTCACATAGCTTTCCCTGTCGGCATCAAGCAATCGCTGAACTTCCTCCGGGCCTTCCTCGATCCCCGGATTCTCCGATTTCACGCCTTTGGCCGCTACCTGCCGCCCGTTGATAAGCAAAAGATTCGCCCCTTCTATCAGCGTAATGGCGTTGCGCCTGACTTCCTGCCACTCTTGATCGGTACGAGGCTGCTTATCTTCCGTACCGGTCTTGGTAATCGTCGTGCTAACCGAATTCCAAATGCCATCCGCGGAAGGATCAATCAGCGATAGCATGATGTCCTGAACGGTAGCGGTCGGCTTGAAGTAGCCTTCCTGCGTTGGTTCCTTGATCTCGTTAACACAGGCGACCAGACCTGGCAACAGCGCTATGACAAGTAGAACCAATGATTTTCGTTGCATTTCCAATCCTTAAAATAATGTGCTGATCGTCAGCCGCTGCTTGACCGTTGTGTTTGAAGAACGCAACCCCAACAGTAAAAAGCGCGGCCGACTTTTTCAGTTGCATATAGACAAATCGCTAAGCTATGAACTAAACAAATCCTATTGCCCGCCCGGCAAAGCCAATCCCGAACCATAAAGTAAGGGACAGCAATGCCGCACTTTTGGCAAATAACGGGGTCGGATAGGTCTGCTGAGTTGTTGTAAGAATTAACGCCAATTGGACTGTCACCGCCAAAAACAGCAGGCCGATTTTGGGCAAAAACATCGGATTGTTGTAATACATCACAGGGAAAGTTAAAAACAGGGACGTGCCGGAAAATACGGCAACGATTAATCCGCCTAACATGAACGGATAAAAAGCCTGAAAAACTTGCGCTACTGTTTGCTGTTTTAGCCCGACGCCCAGCAATCGGAGATTAATCACTACAAGAGGCGAAAGCAGCAGCAATAGCCCGAGCACGTGCACCACTTCAAACACGACGATAAAGTCGTGGTCTATCGACCTGAGAAAGGTGCTGACTGAAGAGTCTTGAATAGTATTGGCTATAGTATGGGTTGTCATAACGGTTATCTCGAATGGGTATTTAATGCGTTTTTAATTGCTCAGCCGCTCATATAAGGCGTCAAACGTCCGAAGATGGTCACGCCGCCCCATAAAATCAGCGATGCGCAAGCGGCAAACCTGATATCCAGCGGGGCTAATACCTGATCCAGCCAAGCCGATCCGCGCCGGACAGATTTGAGTTCGAACGACAACGCGTTAATCAGCGCAAAGAACATAAACAGCAGCTTTAGCTGAAAGCCGGAGTTGGCGAGCATTTTGGCGGCCTCAGCCCAAAATAAAAGTCCGCCTGATATGAAGGTCGTAACAAATCCGCCAAAAATGCAGGCTCTAAACTGCTGTAAAATCAGCGAAATGGGCACTTCCGGTAAAAATATGCCGAGCAAACGCAGATCAATAAAAAAAATCAATCCGAATGAAAGTGCCAGCCCCAACAAATGGATACCTTCTACAATCGGAAACATGTATTGAGACTCGCGCAGCGCTGTACCGAACTCCGAGTTTTCCAGTAATTGGGCAATTTCAATGAGTGTCATAATGAATACCTCTTGCTTGTTTAGTTAAACAGAGAACCGCCAAAAGCATGATGCAAACAAAAAGCGATGGCGGAACCCAATGGAATCAGCTGAATTCCCTGTCCGTGCTACTGAGATACAATTTTCTCGGTAATGTAGTTATCCGTATTTTTCTCGCCTTCAATACAGGCGTATTCCCATGCTTCAAAATCCGGCTCGTCCGTATTGGCACGAACCTGCTTTGAGGAAACCGTCCATGGCCGCGTGTAAACGCGTGGATCTTCATAGGTTGCCTGGTATTGGTAAGTGTTCGCATCGAGAAAGGTAAAGCGCTCCTGAATATGTACGCTGTCACTGGAGAAATCGCCTTCATTGCTCAATCGATGCTTGGCGTTGCTGTTGGTCACATCGACTATCAGGGTATTGCCTTCCCAATGTCCCCGGGAATCGGACATCCAGAGCTTGATGTTGCCCGGAATATGCGGCCGTCCGTCGAGCGGAATTATCCGCCTGTCCGCATCGCCGATGATGACCACGTAATTGGGGTATTGCCGAATCTCGGTGTTATGCCACCACTGCTGCCTCGATACGCCGCCCGGAAAACAGCGCGCCTGAGGATCAATGAACTCCTGGCTAACCGGATTGTTAAAATTGGCCTGGACATGCTGTTGCTTGGCACGCGCCCAAGGTTGGTAAGGCACTTGCCCGTCCGCCGGATCGATGATGCGACTGGGCTTTACAGGCCTTTTGGGGATTTTTCCATCCTTGTCGGGCTTGCCGTCCTGGCCATTGCGTGGATTGACCAATGAGTAAGTCCCTTGATTCGCCGGACGCCAAAAGCCCTGAACATCCGGTTGCCCGTCAGAAAGCTTGTTGGGAACCCACACAGCCGGTTTTTCAGCATGGTCTTTGTCTTCCGCAAAGCCGGGCTGCGCTATTAATGTGCATGACAGCAACACAGGAATCCACGCCCTTACAATATTAATTTGATAATTCACAATCGCCTCGCCTTTACCTTGAAAGGTTTTTAAATCTTGCTTCATGGATAGAACTTTTCGTAATCGAATGTGAAGCCGTAGTTTTCCAATAATTGAAAATCCTTTTCCTTGTGCCGATAGAGCGTCAGACTGATCGTCCAGGGTTTGGTAAACACCTTGGGATCTTCGATAACGGCTTCGTACTGAATATGATCCGGCCCGATGGGTTTATAACGTTCCACCACATGCAAGGCGTCGCTATGAAAATTCCCGGAACGGTCAAACCAGGTTTGGTCGTTAAAATGCGTCACGTCAACCACCAATGTATCGCCCTCCCAATGCCCGCGTGAATCGCCTATCCACCAGTCGATATGCCCTTCCGGATGCTTGGTGTCATTGGCGTGTATCGTGCGCACCGTTTGGCCGAACTCGTAAATAAAGGTCAATTGCTTGTCGGACTGAAAAATCTGGAACGGCTCCGGCGTGTAATTGGCCCGTGGAATGCCCGGCATGACGTATTTTCTGCGCGGGTCCAGCTCCGCCCGATTGTCGAAATTCTTTTTCTTTTGTTCCAGTGCCCAGGGTTGATAGGGAATTACATTGCCGACCACGACCCCCAAACCCGGCGGCGCATCCTTACGGGCCTGATGCGGCTCAAGATCCCAATCTGCTGTGCTTAAGGTTTGCCAGATCCCGGACAGATCCGGCTTTCCATCAGCCGTGCGCAGGATATCCGCAGTGGTGGTTGCAACGTTATCCTGCCCTTTGATGTGCGGAGCGCCGCAGCCCACCAAAGTCACAGAGGCTACAAAAATCGCTGCGCCTGAAAGTTGTTTAAACGCAGAAGCATAACTTGAGCGCTCAAATGTCTGCTTATCTTTATTACGGTTGATTATTCTCATAGTCTTTACGCAGGTTTTCTCGTATAGCCGCCGCTTTATGCTGAAACGGCGCGCTTTTAATTGCTTGCAGGTTTAGGAGGTTCCGGAGCACCGGTATTTTCAGAGCCGGCAAAAAAGTCACGACCATCCGGCAACTTTACCGTGCTGCCATTAGCTACCGGCTTTCCGCTTTTGGCCAGGTAACCGTTAACATAAACCTCGGCGCCTATCGGAAAATCGGTCTTGCGCAGACCGCGCCGCATCAGCGCATTGGGGCCGCCGAATTCAACCGCCCAATTGGTGACTTTGCCGGACTTATCCGCCACGTCGAGATAAATCCAGCCATGAGGATTGATCCATTCGATTTTCGTCAACGTGCCTTTCAGTTCGACGGGTTTGTTGGCATCAAACTCTGCCGCAAACGCATGATGAGCATAGGTCGGCGCTGAGGCGGCAAGCAATCCTCCGGCGAGTAGGCAAGCGCTTGCTGTTAGTTTTTGTTTAAATATCATCACAATTCACCAGACCGTTTTATCGGTTTTTAATGACTCAGCGAAAGCGCGATCGGGACAATCGCGCTGTACGGAATTGAAAGAATTAATGCGCTTTTTCAGCAGCCGGTTTCGGCGCAGGTATCTCGATTTTTGTCAAAGCGCCTCCTTCTGCCTCATAGTCCTGAGCGCCAACCGCGCCTGCCACTTTAAAACCTTTTTCAGCCAGCAAATCAGCAGTCTTGCCGGCACGTCCGGCATGGTTTGACACGGTTACAATCGAGCGATCTTTAGGAACAAACGCCAGTCTGTTCTCAAGGTCCTTGCTCTGTATGCTCAGATAAGCCGGAAAGCCGCCAATTTTGGTTAACTCATCGGGACGACGAACATCAATAATGACCAGTTGATCCGGCTTTGCCAGCAGTTCATCCAATTGCGCCCGGTTTAATTTGGGGGTTTTAGCCGTATAAGGATGCGCCTTGCCTCCGCCTGCTTTATCGTGCTCTGCGGCAAAAACCGTCGTTGCAGTAAAAGCCAGCATCAAAATCAATAATTTGCCTAGTTGTTTCACTTTTTACACTCACTTACCAAAGGAAATAGAAACGAACTGCTTACTCACAGATCGCCGGAAAATTTCGCACCGTGACGAATGGCTCAAAGCCTATTCTTCGCTGTACTTGTTGTAGTTATTGCAGTGTTCGTGCCAACAAGATGTGGTCAAAATAAAAAAACTGAAAATGGCCGACTTATTTTTTTATCTGCCTGATAATTAAATTGTTTTGTATGGGATACGTGCCGTCGCCTGCGTGATGACGATGCCGGTTTGGAAGGAATTTACCAATGAGTGCTGCTCAGGCAGCAGTAGGTAAACAAATGTTGTCGATGGAGCAGCATACGTTTTTTGTAATCACTCAGGATTTATGTAAACAGTGTGTCTTCAACCAAAACCCACGCGTATTAACTAGAGTTTATCCTTATTTTCCGCTAGAAATCGGAAGATAGACTGCCTCTAAAAATCACGTTTTTTATTAAACTTTATTTTTGTAATGAGTTGCTCAGGTCTTGAATATGACTCAGCAGCAAAGACTAAAAATTGCGAGTTGTAGGGACAGAATGGTAGAAAGCTCTTGCCTTATGTAGGCAAGTCATTTCAAGAACTTGGTATTAATCCAGAAGCAGACATAGAATCGATAGTATATAAATGCGTGATAGGCGAAGATCGGCCAAAGGACTAAACCGCTCACGCGGTATTGACGCTGCGATCATAAGCCTGTGGCTGGTTGAAAGAGCGTAACTGTTTCCTATGTTATGGAATGAGGCAATCCGCCTTGTTTCAAGATAGGAGCTGT